>Ga0209075_1000612_pt1 | contig 34875 bp, 24 predicted proteins | sample Stecom2011_FD_187523 | JGI IMG/M metagenome (GOLD analysis project Ga0209075, IMG submission 187523) | Agricultural soil microbial communities from Utah to study Nitrogen management - Steer compost 2011 (SPAdes) (version 2) | ecosystem: Environmental > Terrestrial > Soil > Agricultural land...
ATGATTCACGAAAAAACATCGCAAAAAACATTTTTAAGTCCCTATAGTGGACGCGAAGACGAATACATCAATTCTGTCTCTCGACCTGGATTAAACAAATTGTTGCTCAATGAAATAGATAAGTTATCCAATGTAAAAACCGTCTTCAATCACGAATGTGTTTCGGTAGATTTTGAAACACCGTCAGCTACTTTTAAAGAGTTTGAAACAGAAAAGGAAATCACTTACAAAGCGGACGTTATTTTTGGAACCGACGGGGCTGGATCTGCTGTTCGCGCAGCCATGATTCACGACAAATCCTTCCTGTTCAACATATCGCATCAATGGTTAGAACACGGCTATAAAGAATTGGAAATTCTACCTGGTGAGAATAACGGATATAAAATCTATAAAAACGCGTTGCATATTTGGCCAAGAGGGGAATATATGCTCATTGCGCTACCCAATTTAGACGGAAGTTTTACCGTAACGCTCTTCTTGCCGCATAAAAACAGTAAATATTCCTTTGAAACACTGACCACTCCTGAAAAAGTGGAAGCGTTTTTTAAACAGGAATTCCCGAACGTATTAGCTTTGATTCCAAACTTAACGGAGCAGTTTTTCGAAAATCCGATTGGCACTTTGGGAACGGTTAAATGTTCGCCTTGGCATCATTCTGGAAAAGCCGTGATAATGGGCGATGCTGCCCACGCAATGGTTCCGTTCTATGCCCAAGGGATGAATTCGAGTTTTGAAGATGTTGCTGTTTTTATGGAAATTTTCGATAAGCACAAGAAAGATTGGAACAATAAAGCCAATATTTGGGAAGTGATTTTTGAGGAATTCCAACAAGAGCGCATCAAAAACGCAGAAGCTATTTGCGATCTTTCCCTCGATAATTTCGAAGAGATGAAAGCACACACGGGATTGGAAATCTTTCAAAAGAAAAGAAAACTTGAAATCGCTCTGGAATCAGAATTTCCGGAAGAATATAATAGTAAGTATTCTTTAGTCACCTTTAAGGATCAAATTCCTTACTTTGATGCCCTCGCAAGAGGTCGCGCTCAGGATACAGCGATCTTGAGCTTGATTCACAACAACGAAATTTCTGATTCGCTATCATTAAAAGAAATACTAGACCTCGTTCAGAAACGAACGGAGTTTATTTTGAACGAAGACGAAGCAGACGATTATTTAAAATATAGCAATACTGATTTTTAAAAATTAAAATACAACAAGATGAAAAACAAAGGTAAATTGGTTGAAGGCAAAGCAACTCCTCGTGGTGCTTTTCCACATATAAAACGCGCTGGGGATTTTCTTTTTGTCAGTGGAACAAGTTCACGACTTGCTGACAACTCCTTTGCAGGTGTAAATGTCATTGATGAAATGGGGACCGTTCAGCTTGACATTCGCGAACAAACCCGAGCCGTGATAGAAAACATCAAGGACTATCTAGCCACCGAAGGCGCTTCGCTTTCCGATTTGGTTGAGATTACCAGTTTTTTGGTCAATATGAACGATTTTGCAGGATACAACGAAGTATATGCCGAGTATTTCGACAAAGAAACCGGACCGACACGGACAACAGTAGCCGTCCACCAATTACCCCATCACCATTTGGTGGTGGAAATTAAAGCTACGGCCTATTGCCCGGTTAAGAAATAACAGACCGATCTCTGGCTGTTGGTCAGGTGTTGAAAATATCTCACACGTCCCTATACTATTGACTGTCAGGATGTAGTCCAACGACTAAAACAATGCTCTTTAAAAACCATAAAATCCTATATCGTGAAGATTCTAAATTTTATTAACGGTGCTTATGTTCCGCCCATTTCTGGAGCATGGTTAGACAACTACGCCCCATCCACAGGAAAAGTATATTCGCAAATCGCCGATTCCAATGCTGAAGATGTCGAACAGGCCTACTTAGCAGCAAAGGAAGCTTTTTCATCGTGGAGCAATACACCCATCGATCGTCGGAGTCAGATTTTATTGAGAATTGCTGAATTGATCGATAAAAAATCGGTCGAACTGGCTATCGCAGAATCGAAGGACAATGGAAAGCCATTGAGTTTAGCCCAACAAGTTGATATTCCAAGAGCTGCGGCCAACTTCCGATTTTATGGAAATGCGATTACCCAATTTGCTAGTAAAGCTCACGAAAGTCAAGGATTAAAAACAATCAATTTCACATTGAGAGAACCCTTAGGTGTTGTAGGATGTATTTCTCCTTGGAATCTTCCGCTATACTTGTTCAGCTGGAAAATAGCCCCAGCCCTTGCAGCAGGAAATACGGTGGTTGCAAAACCGAGTGAAATAACACCGATGACTGCTTTTTTATTAGGGGAAATTTGCAACGAAGCTGGATTGCCAAAAGGCGTGCTCAACATCGTTCACGGCACCGGGCCTTCTGCTGGCGAAGCTATTGTGGCACACCGCGACATCAAAGCCATTTCATTTACAGGAGGAACCAAAACTGGGGAGCACATCGCCCGAATTGCAGCGCCGATGTTTAAAAAGCTGTCGTTGGAATTGGGCGGTAAAAACCCAAACATCATTTTTGCCGATTGTAATTACGAGAAAATGCTCGCTGTTACCGTCCGGTCTTCCTTTTCAAACCAAGGGCAGATTTGTCTCTGTGGAAGTCGCATATTTATCGAAAAATCCATTTACGAAAAATTCAAAAAGGATTTTATAGCAAAGGTCAAACAGCTAAAAGTGGGCAATCCGTTTGAAGAAGAAACTGATGTTGGCGCCATAGTTTCGAAATCGCATTTGGAAAAAGTAGCATCCTATATTAAACTGGGCGTTGAAGAAGGCGGCAAAATTCTATTGGGAGGAAATCGCGTAGAAGTTGCCGGGTTGGAAGATGGCTACTATCTCGAACCGACGATTATTGAAACCTATGATCATCAATGTCGTATAAATCAAGAAGAGATTTTCGGCCCTGTAGTCACCTTGATGCCTTTTGAAACCGAAGAAAAAGTTTTGGAAATGGCAAACTCCGTAAAATACGGACTCTCGGCAACGCTTTGGACCAGCAATCTCGACCGAACGATGCGCATGTCTAAAGGATTGCAATCTGGAATTGTATGGGTGAACACCTGGTTAAATCGCGATTTACGAACTCCGTTTGGCGGCGTGAAGAACAGCGGTGTAGGCCGTGAAGGAGGATTTGAAGCTTTGGAATTCTTCACAGAACAGAAGAACATCTGTATCCGATACGATTAAATAATCTTTGATTGAACTAAAATCGGCGATACACTACATCTTCAAAAAATATCGAAGCACGACTAACATCAATATCCTGTATATTTAGTAAAAATTTCTTTTGGAAAAAATCATTCGAAAGTCCTCTATCATTTGGATTAGTGTTTTAATCTATCTCGCTGCCACCGAATTGATTATCCTTTTTAAAGAACCCAAATTATTCCTTTCTGGACAGTTCATTTTTAACCGTGCGGTAATCCTTGGAATTTTCATTGTAAGCTATTTTATAAACGGAAAAATCAGGCCAAAACTGTGGACATTGGTAACTGTCGTTGGCATTTACGCATCGTTAACGCTTTTATATAAAGAAACGGCGCTGCTCAACACGCTTTTCCATCCAACAATAGATTCCCTGTTAATGGATTGGGATGCCTACATTTTCGAATTTCAACCTGCCATAGAATTCTCTAAAGCTTTTCAACATCCCGTTTTCAGTGAATTGTTGTTTTTTGGATATTTCTCATATTATATCATGCCATTGGTCATCCTTGCTCTTTTATTCAGAAAACATTCAGAAAAACTAGAGGCGTTCGGATTTGTTCTCATTACATCCTTCTTGATCTACTACTTGATTTTTATCCTTGTGCCTGCCGTAGGGCCCCAATTCTATTTTGATTATCCTGAAAATACCATCGAAGCGCAAGGCATTTTCGGCTACATCATCAAACTGATTCAAGAAAATGGAGAAGTGCCCACAGGTGCTTTTCCGAGCTCCCATGTTGGCATCGCATTAATTATGCTCATCTGGCTTGGCAAGCACTTAAAAAAGTACTTGAAATACTTTATTCCCTTTGTCTTTTTACTGATTTTAGCAACCGTTTATATCAAAGCCCATTATGCAGTTGATATCATCGCGGGCATCCTAAGCGCGCCCATTGTATATTTTATCAGCACACGACTACACCGTAAAATCTCGAGCGACTATGGCTATAACAATTAGAGAGGTCACTTCTAAAAAGGATTTAAATGCCTTTATCTATCTGCCCGAGAAAATTCACTATCCTGAACATAAAAACTGGATACATCCGTTGTATATCGACGATAAAAAATTTTTCAATCGAAAAAAGAATTCCTCGTTCGACCTCAATACAACGACATTGCTCCTCGCCTATAAAAACAACAACGTCGTGGGGCGAATTATGGGCATAATCCCTGTTGAATATAACAAACTGAACAACGTCAATACCGCTCGTTTTTGTTATTTTGAGACGTTTGAAGACCAGGAAGTTTTTGATGCGTTATTAGTAGCTGTCGAAAAATGGGCTGTTGAAAATAGTGCCACCCAACTCATTGGTCCGATGGGATTTTCGGATAAAGAACCTCAAGGGTTTCTGACTTCCGGTTTTGATGCACCTACGATGATGGTGACCAATTGCAGTTTCGAATATATGAAGGATTTTATTGAGCAGAAGCAATATCATCCGTTCGTTGTCCTTTGTCAATATGACGTTCCGCTCACTGAAAAAATCCTCGAGCGTTATTTGCGATTTACCAATCGGGTAGCGAACAATTTAAACGTGAAGGTCTTGGAATTTACCAAGACCAAAGACATCAAGCCTTTTGTTCAAAGTGTTTTCGATCTGATCAATACAACCTATACCGACATTTATGGTTTTACGAAAGTTTCTGGTGCAGAAGCCGATGAATTCGCGAATCGATTTCTACCTTTATTGAACCCCAAGCTTATCAAATTGATTGTGGATCAAAATAATAAGGTAGTTGCTTTTGTTATTGCCATGCCCAACTTAAGTCCTGCTATCAGAAAAGCAAAAGGCAGACTTTTTCCGTTTGGATGGTATCATATTCTGAAAGAAAACAGAAGCTCAAAACGACTTGTTCTTTTATTGGGTGCCGTTCAAAATGAAATGCAAAACAAAGGATTGAATGCAGTGCTCGCCGTGAAATTAATTCGATCGGCTCTTGACCTTGGTTTCACCATGATGGACAGTCATCTTATTATGAGTGAAAACACAAAAATGCGAAGGGAAATTGAACGTTTGGACAATTATAAACTGTACAAAAAATACACGATTTATAAAAAAGCTTTAGTTTAAAGAAAATCCTCTTAAAACTGTTGGACCTATGTGCTATCACACCAAATTGACCGCTAAAACCGAAAAGATTGAGGGAAGTCTCAAGGCCCAATTTCACGAACCCGATCGTTACATGCCGCAGGAAGAAATCAACGGTTTTGATTTTAAAAGCACTCCCGTTATTACGGATGAAAATCCACAAAAAATTCAATTCTATCAATGGGGATTAATCCCACATTGGGCGAAGAACGACGAAATAAAAAAGGTAACGCTCAATGCGAGAATAGAATCCGCCGAAGACAAGCCATCTTTCCGTGATGCTATCGATCAACGTTGTTTAGTCATTGCAGAAGGTTTTTACGAATGGCATTGGTATGATACAAAAGGAAGGGAAAAGCAGAAATACCTTATTCGGCCGACAGATCAAGAGATTTTCGCATTTGCTGGAATTTATTCTACTTGGGAAAATCCAAAAAACGGAGCGATTATCAACTCCTATTCCATCCTAACGACACAGGCAAATAGTCTGATGCGTGAAATTCACAACACCAAAAAGAGGATGCCAATTATTTTAAGAGAAGAAGATCGGCAACATTGGCTCGACCATCAAGATTTGTCTGATTTTGCTTTTCCGTATGAAGTAAGTCTGAAAGCTGATAAGATCGGCCACTCTGGCGTGTACCGCTTGTTCTAATCGCTTTAGGGCGCCAGTCGTTCTACGACCCAATCATATTCCTCAAGCGTGTATCGAATGCGATCGTGAAGCCTGTTGGCTCTTCCTTGCCAAAATTCAATCGAAATTGGTTTCACTAGATATCCTCCCCAGTTATCAGGTTTAGACACGTCTTTATCTTCGTATTCTGCTTCGAGTTTGGCAAGATTTTCCTCCAAAACATCGCGTGAAGTTATCACACTGCTTTGCGGCGAAACAACGGCACCGAGCTGGCTGCCTTTGGGACGGGAATGAAAATAATTTTCAGATTCCGTTTCGGAAGCCTTTTCTGCAAATCCTTTTACGATTACCTGCCGTTCCATATTGGGCCAGAAGAATGATAGAGACACTTTGTTGTTCTTGGCAATTCCCTTGCCTTTTTCGCTATCGTAATTGGTGTAAAAATAGAATCCGTATTCGTCATATTTCTTAAGCAATACCACCCTCCCTTTTGGAAATCCATCTTCACTGATACTCGAAATGGTCATGGCATTGGCTTCATCAACCCCACCAAAATCTTCCACCTCGTGAAACCATTTGCGGAATTGCTGCATCGGGTTGGAGTCGATGGTGCTTTCTGAAAGCATTCCCCGCTCATAAGATTTTCTATAATTGCTTAAATCTTCTGCCATGGATGTCAAATTTAATGCAAGATAATTGTTTTGAGGTTCGAATAAAAATGGAATACCTCCTATTGTGTAGGGTTTTTTTAAATACTCTTTAAACTAAAAACTTGGGGTTTTAAAATGAAAACTTCTTCCCATCTTCGGCCAAAAGCACGTTCGAAAATATTTCTTGAGCTTCCTTTTTAAACAAATTCAAATCTCCGTAGCGCTTCGAATAATGCCCTAAAATCAAAGTTTTGACTTGCGCTTGTTTTGCGATGGAAGCGGCTTGTTTTGCTGTGCTATGTTTCGTTTTCTCAGCTAAATGTTCGTGCTCGTCTAAAAAAGTGGATTCGTGGTAAAGCACATCGGCGCCCGTTATTTGCGGCACCATTTCAGGATGATAGAGCGTATCGGAACAAAACGCATAGGATTTTTGTGGTGGCGGATCGAAGGTGATGTCTTCGTTAGGGATGAGTTTTCCGTTTCGATTTTCGACGTCGTACCCTTTTTTTATTTTGTTGTAGTATGCCAAATCGATATTGGCTGCTCGGGCTGCATCGACATCCAGAGTTCGGTCTCTAGGTTTTTCCTTAAACAAATACCCGTTGGTATACACGCGATGCTGCAACGGAATGGTTTCTACGGTAACAGTATCGTCTTCGAAAATAAGCTGGGGTGTATCTTCTTCCAACTCGTGGAAATAAAGCGGGAAATTTGTGTATGCTTTTCCAAGCTTGAGCAATAATAAGATGGCTTGTTTAATTCCTTTCGGTCCGTATACATGCAAATCAGCATCCCTGCCCATCAATAAAAAAGTAGAGATGAGTCCGGGGAGACCAAAAAAGTGGTCGCCGTGCAGGTGCGAAATAAATATATGCCGGATACGATTGAATTTGATCTTACTTTTTCGCAGTTGGACCTGCGTACCTTCTCCACAATCGATTAAAAATTGATGCCCTCTAATCTCTATAACTTGAGATGTCGGGTGGGTGTTAACCGTTGGAGTTGCAGCATAGCAACCTAAAATTGTAAGATTCATAAAATTTTGGATTCAGCGACTGATTGAAGCGTTGCCCCTATTATAATGATAAATGTAGGAAAACAACCTGCATTCTTAAAAGAGAAGTTAGAAAAGAACTTAAAATCCTAAATCGCGCTCGATGTCTTCCATTTCGATTATATCTCCTGCCTCTTGCACTGTAGGAACTACGACCATTTCCATAGGAATATCGTCGACATTAATTCCGTGGTTGACAATGACAAAAGAATTCTTTTCTTTTCGGTGCGAATTCGAAGTATGTAGGAATAATAGTAATTCCGCCAGTTTTAGTTCATCGTATTTCAAAAGGTCTATTACTACATTTTGTCCTTGATAATTCGATGGTATTTGCTTTGCTATAAAAGACGCAAAGTCTTCAATATCGTCTCTATCGTCGGTTAAAACGACAAAGTTCGGATGGTTTTCAATCTTCATGATGTTTAATTTTTGAGGCCAATAAATAGATGACCGCCATTCTGATGGCGACACCGTTTTCTACCTGCTCCAATATAATGGATTGTTTGCTATCTGCCACATCGCTCGTCATTTCAACGCCGCGATTGATAGGTCCTGGGTGCATCACGACGATTTCTTTGTCGAGCGAGTCGAGTATTTTCCGATTTAACCCAAATTGTTGGGTGTACTCCCGCGTTGTGGGAAAATAACTGATGTCCATACGTTCACTTTGCACTCGGAGCATATTTGCCACATCACACCACGCCAATGCTTTCAGCAGATTGGTCTCTACTCCTACGCCAAGTTTTTCGATGTGTTTTGGAATAAGCGTTTTCGGCCCACAAACCTGAACCTCAGCACCGAGTTTCTGAAGGGCAAAAATATTCGACAACGCCACTCGGGAATGCAGTATATCGCCGATAATGACTACTTTTTTACCCGCAACATCACCCAATTTCTCACGAATTGAATAGGCGTCCAATAGAGCTTGTGTTGGGTGTTCGTGCGCACCATCGCCTGCATTGACAATACTGGCATCGACATATTTCGAAAGGAAGATTCCCGCTCCAGGATTGGGATGGCGCATTACCACCATATCCACTTTCATCGAGAGAATATTGTTTACCGTATCGATTAAGGTTTCACCCTTCGCCACAGACGAACTCGACGATGAGAAATTAATGACATCGGCAGAGAGTCGTTTCTCGGCGAGTTCAAACGAAAGTTTTGTTCGCGTACTGTTTTCAAAAAATAGGTTGGCAATGGTTATGTCTCGAAGCGAAGGCACTTTTTTAATCGGCCTATTGATAACTTCTTTAAAATGGTCTGCCGTGTTGAAGATTAATTGGATGTCATCTTCTGTGATGTATTTGATTCCCAGTAAGTGGTTTACACTCAGTTCCATTCTTAGTTTTTAGTTTTTAACTAGATATACCGCGTCTTCTCCGTCGTTTTCTTTCCAATACACTTTTACCTTTTCATCATTAATGGCGTCGACCTGACGTCCACGATAATCGGGTTGGATTGGTAAATGACGACTAAATCTACGATCGATCAAAGTCAATAATTCAATTTCTAAAGGTCTTCCAAAAGACTGGATTGCGGTTAATCCAGCGCGAATACTCCTTCCGGTATAAAGGACATCATCTATAAAAACAACTTTTTTATCTTCGACTATAAAGTTGATTTTTGTCTTATTTGCTTCTAAAGGTTTATCAGACCGTCGGAAGTCATCGCGATAGAAGGTTATGTCTAAATATCCGAGTTTGATATTTTCAATCCCATACTTCTCTTGCAGTAATGTTTTTAGTCTGTTGGCTAAATAAATGCCCCGTGGCTGAAGTCCAATTAAAACAGTATTCGAAAAGTCGTCGTGATTTTCGATTAATTGACATGCCAATCGGTTAAGCGCAATACTTACCTCGGTTGCGTTCAATAACACTTTTTGGCTCATAAGGATTTTTGATGTTGGATTCAATCGGCAAAAATACGATTATTTTTCGTCTTCGATTACTTAGTAATGAAAATTGAAAAGCAAAATGGATTTCCACAGAACTTCCTGTTCAACTTTCGCCTATGCTAACGCGCTATTACAGATTGGCAAACTCGAAGTTGATGGGCTAAAAAAAAGCCCCTTCAAAAATTTGAAAAGGCTTTTCGTCTTCTTATTAGGATGCAAAAAATTACTTCTTGCCTTCCATTTTATCTTTAAGAGCTTGTAGCGTTTCGTTTGCATCACCAAGCGTTGGCTTAGCTTCTGCTTCTGTTGCTTCTTGTCTCTTAACAGCTTCTCTTACGATTTTAGCTTCTTCTTCCTTGTGGATGGTCATATGCGATGCAACCACTTTTTTGAAGTCTTTGTTGAACTCGATGATTTGGAATTCTGCCTCTTCACCTTTAGTCAAATTAGACCCATCTTCTTTTTCAAGATGACGGTTTGGAACGAAAGCTGTGATATCCTCGTTGAATTTAATCGTAGCACCTTTGTCTACAATTTCGTCGATGGTAGCTGTGTGCTTAGTTCCTACTGCGAATTCGTCAGAATATTTATCCCAAGGATTTTCAGTAGTTTGTTTGTGACCTAGGCTCAACTTACGACCTTCAACGTCTAATTCAAGAACAACAACATCTAACTCTGCACCGATCTCGGTGAATTCGCTAGGATGTTTGATTTTCTTCGTCCAAGAAAGATCACTGATATAGATAAGTCCGTCGATTCCTTCTTCCAACTCGACGAAAACACCGAAGTTAGTGAAGTTACGAACGATTCCTTTGTGGCGTGAACCAACAGGATATTTTGCGGTGATATCCGTCCATGGATCTGGAGTTAGTTGCTTAATACCTAAGCTCATCTTACGCTCTTCCTTATCCATTGTCAAGATAACAGCTTCTACTTCATCTCCAACTTTCACGAAGTCCTGAGCGCTACGCAAGTGCGTGCTCCAAGACATTTCACTCACGTGGATCAATCCTTCAACACCTTCGGTAACTTCAACAAAAGCACCGTAGTCTGCAATAACAACTACTTTACCTTTTACTTTGTCACCTATCTTAAGCTCTTTGTCTAAAGCTTCCCATGGGTGCGGCTTCAATTGTTTTAGACCTAATTGGATTCGTGTTTTGTCCTCGTCGAAATCAAGGATTACCACGTTTAATTTCTGATCAAGGTCCACGATTTCGTTCGGGTGGTTAATTCTTGACCAAGAAAGATCGGTGATATGAACAAGTCCATCAACGCCCCCAAGATCAACGAATACACCGTAAGAAGTAATGTTTTTAACAACACCTTCAAGTACTTGACCTTTTTCAAGCTGCCCGATGATTTCTTTTTTCTGTTCTTCGATGTCGGCTTCGATAAGTGCTTTATGCGAAACAACAACGTTTTTGAATTCTTGGTTAATTTTAACCACTTTGAATTCCATAGTCTTTCCGACATACATATCGTAGTCGCGAATTGGTTTGACGTCGATTTGAGAACCTGGCAAGAACGCCTCAATTCCAAATACGTCTACAATCATACCACCTTTGGTTCTGTCCTTAACATATCCGTTGACGATAGTTCCTTCATCATGGGCAAGGTTAACGCGCTCCCAAGCTTTGATGGTACGAGCTTTACGGTGACTGAGGATCAATTGTCCTGAGCTGTCTTCACGAACGTCGATCAATACCTCTACTTTATCACCAACCTTAAGGTCTGGATTGTAACGGAATTCGTTCAGTGAAATAACTCCTTCACTCTTTGCATTGATATCGATAATAGCGTCGCGGTCTGTCATGAATACAACAGTACCTTCTACAACTTCATTGTCGAGCGTGTCGACAAAGTTTTCTGCTACTAACTTTTCAAACTCTTCGAGTTTGCTGTCGTCGATGGTTTCAATACCTTCTTCGTACTTATCCCAATCGAATTCTTTTAGGAATTTCTCAGGATCTCTTTCTTTTAACGAAAGCTCTCTTTCAGGCTTTTTAGTTTCCTCAACCTGAACTTCTTGAGTTGTTGCTTCCTGTTCTTGTGCTGCGCCTTCAGCGGCAGCTTCTTTTTTTGTTTCTTCAGCCATTTGCTTGAAAATATTCACTCTTAAAATCTAATCGTTTGGTTTTAAGAGCCAATGGTTTGTATTCTGCGATATTACAGGATTTTTAATTCGACATCCCACAGAAGGGTTTAAATTAGTTTTATACGTATTCCTTTTTAAATCCTGATTCGTCGTAAAAAGGGGTGCAAAATTACGATTTTCTAATTGACTTTCAAAGTATTTCTGTGATATATTTAAGGAGCAGAAATTCGCAGTAGTCTGTTTAACAAGTTGCTGATTCTCCAAAAGAATATTCAGATACCGTGTTTTAATGTGAAAAACAAGTCGTCATCACACAACTATCAATGGCCTTTACAATGGATTAAAACAAACGGCCCTGCCCTGCAGGATCTGAATTGGATTCGCCCTCTTCTGAATTATCCGATGGCTCAGAAGCTGGTTTTTTATCTGAAGGCACATCTTCTTTGTCTACCACATCGATGTCATTAGGCTCTTTTGATTCTTCTTTCTCGTAAGGCAACGGATCCAACGCATTGACTTCAAGAACCTTATCTCGTGTGAGTTGATTTCCTAAAGCAGTTATTCCTTTTACAGATATGAATTCTTCCAAATTGACGGTCAGGTTTTCCTGTCTGTCTTGTCCTCTTTGCTTCACAAACACCACTTCGGCCATAGGACGATAGTCTGTGAATATTTTTTCTAAGTACGAGTCGGGATGTTCTGTAATGATGACTTCTTCCTTATCGGGATTTTCTACCAAAAATCGTTTCACATAAAACAATTCGCGCTCGCCATCCCAGTAAATCGCACTAAGAGGCTTTTCTGGCTCCCACTTTTCCAACACAATCATATCGTCGTCGAAACGAAGGAGCAAATCTGGAATTGGCGTTCTCACCTCTCCTTTTTGGTTGATTATGAGCAAGCGGTCATCCTTTCTAAATTCGCCCAACAGCTCTCCGCGACCGTCCACATTTAAACGCTTGATAGTCTCGTCGAACCAAATTTTACGAGGTTTTAAGGTTGAGAGTCCTTTTTCTTTTAATTCGATTTTACGGATGGAATACTTGGTTACGATATTCCCCTTTGCATTTCGCCCTTTGATGAGCTGATCGGCAAAGTCTAAATCGAATTTCAAGATTTTAATGCTTCCAGTTTGTCTGAGATAAATCGTTACGATTTCGGCTTCCCCATTGGGGTTAGCACTAAAATACAAGACTTTTGAGCCTTTTGTCCCATTGGTCATGTCATACTCACGATCGCGCGTCATCGACGTTACAGCAAACCGCTTCACATAACTTGTGCCCCGCGCACCATCCCTATATATCATGTTGTAAATGGTGCGTTTGTCTTTTCTTTTGAATACGGCAACGTGAATAATGCCTTTTCCGACAAACGTTTTGGCATCGACTTTTGTCACCATCATTTTTCCGTCTTCTGTAAAAACGATGATATCGTCAATGTCACTACAATCGGTAACGTATTCATCACGTCGCATACTCGTTCCGATGAACCCTTCTTTTCGGTTTACGTAGAGTTTTGTATTTCGGATGACAACCTTAGTAGCTTCGATATCGTCAAAAACGCGAATTTCGGTTTTGCGCTCTTTTCCTTTTCCAAATTCCTTCTTTAATCTATTGAAGTAATCAATAGCATATTCGATCAGGTGTTCTAAGTGATGTTTTACCTGGGCAATTTTATCTTCTAATGCCTCTATTTTTTGTTGGGCTTTATCGATGTCGAATTTCGAAATTCTCTTGATTCGTATTTCAGTCAACCGAACGATATCTTCTTGTGTTACCTTGCGCTTTAGGTGACCAATATGTGGTTTGAGCCCCTTATCTATCGCAGAGATTACGCCTTCCCAAGTTTCTTCTTCCTCAATATCGCGGTAGATTCTGTTTTCGATAAAAATACGCTCCAACGAAGCAAAATGCCACTGTTCTTCTAATTCATTCAATTGAATTTCCAGCTCTTGTTTTAAGAGCTCAACGGTTCTGTCGGTACTTCTACGGAGCATTTCAGACACTCCGACAAAAAGAGGTTTATTGTTTTCAATGACACATCCCAACGGAGAAACAGCTGTTTCGCAAGCCGTGAAAGCATAGAGCGCATCGATGGTTTTATCTGGCGAGATATTGTTTGGCAAATGCACTAAAATTTCTACCTCTGCCGCCGTATTATCTTCTACCTTTCTAATCTTTATCTTCCCTCGGTCGTTTGCTTTCAGAATGGAATCGATAAGCGAAGAAGTGTTTGTTCCGAAAGGAATCTCGGTAATGACCAAGGTGTTTTTATCACGTTGGTCGATCCGCGCTCGGCTTCTAATGCGTCCGCCGCGCATACCGTCATTATAACCAGAAGCGTCCATAATCCCACCGGTAGGGAAATCTGGAAGCAATTGAAATTTCTTGCCTTGAAGGTGTTTTACTGAAGCATCGATCAACTCATTAAAATTATGAGGAAGGATTTTGGTAGAAAGTCCTACGGCAATCCCTTCGGCACCTTGATTGAGCAACAATGGAAACTTTACGGGGAGATTGATGGGCTCCTTTCTTCTTCCATCGTATGAAGCTTGCCACGCCGTTACTTTTGGATTAAAAATAACCTCTAAAGCAAATTTTGAAAGCCTGGCTTCAATATATCGCGAAGCTGCAGCGCTATCGCCCGTTAGGATATTTCCCCAGTTTCCTTGCGTATCGATCAACAGATCTTTTTGTCCAATTTGCACCATCGCATCGGCAATACTCGCATCCCCATGAGGGTGGTACTGCATCGTATGACCAACGATATTAGCCACTTTGTTGTAGCGGCCATCGTCTAAGTCTCTCATGGACTGCATAATGCGACGCTGAACGGGTTTAAATCCGTCTTCAATTGCAGGGATGGCGCGTTCTAGGATTACGTAACTTGCGTAGTCCAAGAACCAATCTCGGTACATCCCAGTTACTTTTGTGATGGTTTCACCAGAAGATTGTATGTCGTCTGATGGATTTTGATTTGTTTCTTGGTTATCGAGCTCTTCACTCATTTTTTATCTTTCGGTAGTTTTTTTATTACTGATTGGCTTCTTCAATAGTTTAAACAGCTTATAAACTTTAAAAAAGCGTACTTATTAAAATCTCCTTATTGAACTTCGTCTAGCTCCACTCTTAGGTTATCAATGATGAATTCCTGACGGTCTGGGGTATTTTTCCCCATATAAAATGAAAGCAACTCTTCGATGCTCATCGCTTTATCCAACATTACGGGATCTAAGCGTATGTCCTCTCCGATGAAGTGTTTAAACTCATCGGGGGAAATTTCTCCTAACCCTTTAAATCGCGTGATTTCGGGGTTGGGTCCTAATTTTTGAATTGCCGCGATGCGCTCTTCTTCAGAATAGCAATAAATAGTTTCCTTTTTATTCCGAACCCTGAATAAGGGTGTTTGAAGGATATACAAATGACCTTCCTTAATCAATTCAGGGAAAAACTGAAGGAAAAAAGTAATTAACAACAGACGAATGTGCATTCCGTCCACATCGGCATCCGTTGCGATCACAATGTTGTTGTAACGCAAATCCTCCATTGAGTCTTCGATATTAAGCGCGGCTTGCAACAGATTGAATTCTTCATTTTCGTACACAATCTTCTTGGTCATTCCGTAGGTATTCAAAGGTTTTCCACGCAGTGAAAAGACCGCTTGGGTGTTGACGTCACGACTTTTGGTGATACTTCCACTTGCCGAATCTCCCTCCGTAATAAACATGGTTGTTTCGAGGTTTCGTTCGTTTTTCAAATCCTGAAGGTGGATGCGGCAATCGCGCAATTTCTTATTGTGGAGGCTGGCTTTTTTTGCACGATCTCGCGCCAACTTTCGAATTCCGCTCAGTTCCTTTCGCTCCCTTTCGGCTTGATTAATTTTTTTCTGAATCGCTTCCGCGGTTTTGGGGTTTTTGTGGAGATAATTATCCAACTGTGTCTTTACAAAATCATTGATGTACGTCCGCACTGTGGGCAAATCACCCCCCATATCCGTACTTCCGAGTTTCGTTTTGGTCTGGCTCTCAAACACAGGTTCCATCACCTTAATACTCAACGCAGAAACTATCGACTTTCGAACGTCTTTGGCATCGTAGTTTTTATTAAAGAACTCACGGATCGTTCTCACAACGGCCTCACGGAAAGCATTTAAATGTGTTCCCCCTTGGCTTGTATTCTGTCCGTTGACAAAACTGTGGTATTCTTCGCTGTATTGGGTTCGGCTATGCGTCATGGCTACTTCGATATCATCGCCCTTTAGGTGGATGATCGGATACGTCATGTCTTCTTCGCTGATGTTTTCGAGGAGTAAATCACTCAGTCCGTTCTCTGAATAGAATTTTTCGCCATTAAAATCAATGGTCAGTCCAGGGTTTAGATAGACGTAGTTTTTAAGCATTTTCTCTACATATTCCTTTCGGAACTTGAAGTTTTTGAAAACACTTTCGTCTGGAATAAATGTAATTCGGGTTCCCTTTCGCTTAGAAGTCTTCTCGATTTGCAAATCGTTTTTCAACTCACCCAAGGAGAATTCAGCAGCCTTTATCTGGTTGTCGCGAACCGATTCCACCTTAAAAAAAGTAGACAGCGCATTAACTGCTTTGGCTCCGACCCCATTAAGACCTACAGATTTTTTGAAGGCACGGCTATCGTATTTTCCTCCTGTATTCATTTTCGAAACTACATCGACAACTTTCCCAAGGGGAATGCCGCGACCGTAGTCTTGTACGCGCACCTCTTGATCTTTGATACGCACTTCGATAGTTTTTCCGGACCCCATCACAAACTCATCAATCGAGTTGTCAATAATTTCTTTGAGCAAGATATAGATTCCGTCGTCGGGTGATGAACCATCACCCAGTTTTCCAATATACATACCCGGGCGCATGCGAATGTGTTCGCGCCAATCTAACGACCGAATATTATCTTCTGTGTATTGTGATTTTGTCATATGTTTAAATGTGCGGTTGCTAATATAAAACTTCAAGAGCACTTGTGAAACCAATACTTGTGAAAGTAATTAACAAGTTCATTCCAAGCTTTAAGTATGTCTCTTTGAAATCAAGTAGAATATTTATTTCCGATATTAATCGAAAGGAATATAACTATTTTAATATGAATATGAAAATAAGTATCTTTCATAGTGAAAATCAGGACAGATACGTATTCGATAGGAATCACCTTCTGTCAACTTTCTGTAAAATAGAGAAAACATATTTCACTTCAGATGATTTCCAATAAATTTATAAATTTACAAAACAGTTCTCAATCCAAACACACTTAATAAATCTCTTTTAAATGGAGTTTTTAGACTATTACAAAATCCTCGAAATTGACAAAAAGGCTACACAAGCGGACATCAAGAAAGCCTATCGCAAGTTGGCGAGAAAATACCATCCAGACCTCAATCCGAAAGACAAAAACGCCCAACATAAGTTTCAGCAAATCAACGAAGCCCATGAGGTGTTGAGCGATCCTGAAAAAAGAAAGAAATACGACCAATACGGGAAAGACTGGGAACACAGCGAGGCGTTCGAAAAGGCGCGTCAGCAACAGCAACAAACAGGAGGTGGCTTTGGCAGACAACACACCTATTCAACCGGCGGCCAAGGATTTGACGAAAGCCAGTTTTCTGACTTTTTCGAATCGATGTTTGGCAGCGGATTTGGAGGTGGAAGACATAGAACAACCCAATTTAAAGGACAAGACTTTAATGCAACTCTTCGACTGAATCTAACCGATACCCTAACAGACCAAAAACAAACCATCGATCTTGGCGAAAAGAAAATTCGATTGACCATTCCCGCAGGTGTAGAAGATGGTCAAACCATCAAGATTTCAGGTTACGGTGGTGAAGGTATGAATGGCGGCCCCAAAGGCGACTTATTCATTACTTTTGAAGTCTTTAACAATACCAACTTCAAAAGATTGGGAAGTGATTTATATGCCACAAAAGAAATATCGCTTTACTCGGCTGTACTCGGAGATGAGATAACTGTCGACACCCTGACAGGCAAGGTTAAACTAAAAGTAAAGCCAGGTACACAAAACGACACCAAAGTAAAACTTCGGGGAAAAGGACTCCCAAAATATAAAAAGGACGGAAAATTTGGCGATTTATACCTGACCTACAAAGTGACTCTGCCCACCAAACTTTCAGCCAAAGAAAAGGAATTATTTACACAACTTTCTAAACTATAATCATGGATGCAAAAAAATATATCTTGGTAAGGAGTTTCTGCAAACATTCGAATATCGACGATAGTTTTATCTATGCGCTATACGAACAGGGATTGGTTACCGTCAAAGAGCGAGACAGCGAACCTGTTTTTGAAGAAAAAGAAATTTCCAAAATTGAACGCCTCTTCCGACTTCACCACGATTTAGGAATCAACTACGAAGGGCTTGGGGCAATTCATGACATGCTTAAGCGGATGGAGCAGTTACAAGCCGAAATGGAGTTGTTGCGAAAGCGACTGCAGCTATATGAATAAGCACACTTCATAACAGTATGCATCTCGAGCTTTAGCACAAAGGAATTCCTCAAAAAAAATTAACTTTTCAGGCTTTGACACAATCTTAGAGAGAGGAAGAAAAATTGCTTAAACATTAAATCGGAAGTGCATGACATCACCGTCCTCAACAATATATTCCTTTCCTTCTACGCCCATTTTACCAGCTTCGCGCACTTTGGCCTCACTGCCATAATTCACAAAGTCGTCGTATTTAATCACCTCAACCCGAATGAATCCCTTCTCGAAGTCGCTGTGGATTACACCAGCAGCTTGAGGCGCAGTGGCACCCACAGGAATGGTCCATGCGCGCACTTCTTTAACACCGCACGTAAAATAGGTTTGGAGGTTCAATAACTTATATGCACTTCGGATAAGTTTTGCGGATCCCGCTTCGTCAAGGCCAATATCCTCCAAAAACATCTGGCGCTCTTCAAAGGTATCTAGTTCGGTTATTTCGGCTTCTGTACCGACCGCCAGAACCAGCACCTCCGCATGTTCGTTGGCTACGGCCTCACGAACTTGTGCTACATAATCATTTCCTGTTACCGCAGAGGCTTCATCGACATTACAAACATAAAGAACAGGTTTGTCTGTTATAAACTGCAGGGGTGTTATGAATTCTTTTCTTTCATCTTCTGTAAAATCCATAGCGCGAATAGAGATTCCCGCTTCAAGACCAGTTTTCACCCTTTGTAAAACACCACTTTCCTTTAGCGCATCTTTATCTCCAGTTCGCGCAGCTCTGTTTACGCGATCCAATCGTTTTTCGACAGTTTCCAAATCTTTTAACTGAAGTTCCATGTCGATGGTTTCTTTATCGCGTACTGGATTTACACTTCCATCAACATGCACGATGTTTTCATCGTCGAAACAACGCAACACGTGAATAATAGCATCGGTTTCGCGAATATTCCCTAAGAATTGGTTACCCAGACCTTCGCCTTTACTAGCCCCTTTCACCAAGCCCGCAATATCGACAATTTCTACTGTTGCTGGCAAGACTCGTTCGGGCTGAACCAGTTCCTCTAGCTTTAAGAGTCGTGGGTCGGGTACATTCACAACACCAATATTAGGCTCAATCGTACAAAACGGAAAGTTTGCACTTTGCGCTTTGGCGTTGCTCAAGCAATTAAAAAGAGTTGATTTACCCACATTAGGCAATCCTACGATACCTGCTTTCATTTCTTCTTATTTTTTAAGGGTGCAAATATACAGTATAACTATGGAACTACAACAGTAGTTTTCTGAAGCTTTTTAAAGGAGCAGTGAATCGATCGCTTCTCGATACTCCTTCTCGTTGACCAAGTCATTATGTCCGCCATTTGGAATCGAAATAAAACGCAGTTGATTATCGGGTATTAGATCCGCCAATTTTTTACTGTTCTCAATATCAATTAGATTATCATCTGTTCCATGGAAGATAACAATCGGACAGGTTATCTCTTTTATAAATTTGTCGGTCGGAAACTGATACCTCAAACTCCAAGTTACCGGAAATATTGGAAATTTCTGTTGAACCAAATATTTCAATGAATAAAATGGAGCCTCTAAAAACAGTTTCGACGGATTGTTCTTTGCTGCAACATAAGCTGCAAATGTTGTCCCAAGCGAGCGACCGTAGACCATTATTTTATCTTCAGGATATCTTTCTGAAGCGTATTCATAAAATAATAGAGCATCTGAATAAAGGGCTTTTTCGCTCAATTTGCCTGTACTTTTTCCATATCCTCTATAGTCCATCACCAAAACATCGTAATCACTCTCAACAAAATCTTGCACAACAAGACCCCAATCTGCCAATTGGCCTGCATTGCCATGATAATACACCACGATTCCTTTTGGATTTTTCACTTTGAAATGAAGGGCATTCAGTTGTGCCTTTCCATCGTGACTTTCGAGGTAGAGTTCTTCAAAGTCAGAAGAAAACTCATAAGTGTAATCTTGAGGGAGCACTTCGGGCATAAAGATTAGTTTCTCCTGAAAAAGCGCAAGCAGCCCCGATACAACGGCATATAAAATCAGTAAGCCTATTAAGAAATAGAGTGCAATTCTACTCATGGAATGCAAAATATATGTTTAGATGAAACCAAAGATAAAATTTAAATTCCATCAAATATTATAAAACAATTATGAATTTATTTTAAGCATTTAACAATAAATTCATCTAAGTTTACTTTAAACAAAATATATTATGAAAAAAATAATGATATTATTCGCTTTATTTGCCTTTACTACGGTATTTGCGCAAGAGAATAAAAACAAAGAAAAAGAAACTTTGACTACCAAAACGACGGTTAAGGACAGCAAAGGTTCTAAAACCTCCGAAGAAAGCGTTTCCACTTCTAAAACCCAGACCTTAAAGTTGAGCCAAGACGATGCCTACAAGGTTAATCAAGAGGTTGTAAGAACTCCCATTAAAATTGATACGGAAGTTAGTTATGAACATGATGGAAATCGTTTTCAGTTTTTGACCCAACAAGACAGAGATGGCTATCGGTTGATGACCATTAGAGACAATGCAAAAAACGAAGAATTTGCCGTTATAAAACCAACTTCTCGAAATGGATTTTATATTATTTCTCAAGACGGAAAATCATCTTTCGGATATTTTAACGATGAAGGAAATTTCGTTGTGGAAAGCTATGATGAGAAAGCTGATAAGGTTGTTCCTACTGTATACAGATTATTGAAAGAGTAGGGAGGACTTAACTATTGAAAATACTTTTACAGCCTTTTATTAAAAAATGGCTGTCCAACGTTGGGTGGACAGCCATTTTTTGTGTGGCTCTGAAATGAAACTTATTGACCAATCAGCCGCAAGGTTTTACGTTTTGCCGCGTGTGTCACAGTTACAAAGTAAACACCACTGTCGAGTCGATTTTCTAGCGTCACCTCTAAAGTTCTTCCTGTTGCACCATATTCTTGTTCAAAAATTTTCCGGCCAAGCATATCGCGAATTCCAACTTCGATAGTTTCATTGATGTCTGGGATAAGAATATTAAATCGTTTACCAGATAATGGATTTGGAAATAGTGCAACCTCTTCTAAACTTGGGTTCTTCACATCAAGGCGATGTGCTACACGAATCGAGAATCGATCACTCGCGACACTTAAGGGATTATTTGGATCTACATCAAATTGATAAATAACCTCACCAGACTCCAATAAGGTGCTGCTCTGTGTGAAATGATCATCGAAATAGATAATAGCATCTTCGAAACCATCCAGAATCATTTTCACGGTGTAATGGGTGTGCTGATACCCATCACTATAAATTGAGAAAACATCTCCGGTTACTGGCATTTCCCTTTGTTCCAAACTCAAGTAAACCCCGCCGTTATCGATTCCAAAATTCTCGTAAAAATTCCTGGGCTTCAAGGCATCAGCTGCGGTGATATCATTATTGAAGTAAGGGTCGAAAACAATTCCAAAACCATCGTGCAACGGACCATTATTATTGTAATTCTCAGTAGTAAATAGCTGAAGTGTAATCATGTTATCTGTCGCCATCCTCCCTGCGCCCTTATTTATTGGATAATGATTTTCAGGTGCTTTATACTGCTCTCTAAACGTCAATTGCGGACCTCCGTTTTCGACCGTCACAAATTTAGCAGCTTGTCCTGGCTGAAGGTATTGGTTGGCGGCAGAAGTTTGCACGTTGGTTCCCGTAGGAAGATGAACGGTAACATAAGCGCCGTAATCTCCTAGACTTGGATCATAAACGTAATAATAAGTTGAGTTGATTCTAAAACCATCGTAAATAAACAGCTGGTAAACATCTACAACACATTGATACGGATTTCCGAACAAAGCAAACTCTCCAGCATTCATTGTAGGAAAATACTGTATTTGATCCCCGACGACCAACTGCCCTTTCGACCGCAATACGGTTTCGCCTTCATCCTCTTCGTTAGTCAGATCGATACCGCGATCTCCTCGAACAAACAACAAGTATGGTTTACCTGATTTCAATGTGTTTTCGTCTGTATTCTCAATTGGGACAAATTCTTGCGTCAGGGCATCGAAATCAAACATAGACGGACTTCCTGTTTCCGTTGCATCAAAACCATGAGTTCCGGTAATACTTCCCGTAATATGGGTTCCAAATCCCGGATTGGGGTTTTGATTGTATTGAGGATCTATACTCGTGTTGTTCACACCTTCCTGCCAATTATCTCGGATATTAGTCAACGTATTTACAGGGCTACTCACCATTCTATACGCCCGATTGGAGCTCAAATATCGTTCAACGGTAGCTTCTCCTCGGATTTGCGTTTCCGGATTGACTTGAGTGAGCTGCCCATCGCTAGCTTCGTTGCTTGTAAAGACTAAATCTCCATCAATCAGGATTTTTTGTCCGTGAACGTTCAAGTTTTTACCCACTAAAAGCATAGCATCACGTTCGATAAACAGTCGATTTATATCGATGTTTTCGGTGAAATTGGCAACTCCTTCCAATACAAAAACATCATCGTATTCCGTAGAAGTTCCATTGGGATTTCTCGGAAACCACTCGGCATCGAACAAGTACCCTTGAAACTCCTCAATAAGTAAGTCTCTAAAGCGTACAGAGGCTGTTCCATTAGTCATTTCATATTTAATCCGCCCCAAGCTTCCCGTAAAATTAGAAAGGTCGATGTATTGCGCATAAGTGCCATAGGCTGCATTTGGGATATCGATTGAATAAGAATTTAAAGCGGTATACGTATCGCCATTGTTATCGGAAACAAAAACGGTGATTTTCTGTCCGCGAATTCCTCCCCAGGTAGCTGCATCAAAATACGTCAACAATCCATTATGGATTGAAAAGTCAATCGGTGGTGTAGTTATACTACTTCCAATTCCCATTTTTAAATATCCCTCTCCCGAAAGCTCTAAATTCACATCATTAAATTCAAAGCCTGCATCGACGGCAAAGGTTAATTCATCCTCATCCCGGAATCCATTAAAAAAAGGAAGGGTCAACCACTGCGGGTCTAAAACAGTGTAGCTATGTTCTGAGGAAGAAGTTGTAGCATCGTTATTGTCGGTGGCTACAATTTTATAATAAACCGTTGTATTTGCAATATGAGGAGGGATAGTCTCTTGAGAAATAAAAACGTCGTCTCCATCAGAAATCATTTCGATTTGGTTTGTCAGCACACCACTGACCAATCCCCAATGAAGTTGCACAATCTGAATTCCCGAAGATGCGGTAACAGTTGCACTTACAGATACCGGATCTGAAGAAGTTACATTATTCGCACTAGGAGTCTGGATTATATCGGATATGACTGGCGGGTTTCCACCACTGTCATAGGAAGTCCAATAAATATCGTCGACAATAATTTGTCTGTTGGTTACATTCCGTATCTCAAGGTCAAAGTTTCCGTCGACATCAATATTGGACACTTCAAAGATATGTTCATCAAAATCGTCGAACCCCTCGCTTTGCCCATAGGAATTTCCATTGATAAACAGCTCAACTTTACGACTGCCGCTACTCGTGAAGCCTTTATAAAGCTTTACACTAAAATCCTGAATTCCGTTTGGGATATTTTCTGCATAGACCTTACTCGAGTCGGATAAACGTCGGAGCATTAAGGCTTTTCCATTGATTCCCGACCCGTTCGCATCGCCATTTTCGTCTCGGGATGCTACATAGTTCCAAGTGATTTCATCGTTACCTACAAACGAATCGGTTTTATAGCTCGCTGTTGCATTTGAATTGTCGAAATTTTCCAATCCTTGAGCAAAACCAATAGTAATTGCTAAAGTCAAAAACAAGAATAAAGCTAAAGTAGTGCTGCGACATAAACCTAACGATCTCATAACTATTCCCTTAAATTCCCATATCAAATATATGAATTTAAGAGAATATTTCAAATAAAAAGCAACTTAGAGCCACTTCACAAGCATTTACTCTATTGACTCTGATGATCTAAGGAATTGTAGACCGAGTTTTGGCTAACAAACTCAGGAACTAGGATTTTCAGCTTCTGGATAATAGCTACATTATCTTCCCCCTTATTTATCATTTGTTCGATTTTATCTAGTGCATTAATCATCGTTTGGCAGTCATAATCTACCATTTTACTGACCAAAATTTTTGGATGGTAAGTAGGTAAAGCTGTTTCCCCATCGATTAAAAGTTCTTCAAAGAGTTTTTCACCTTCCCTCAGTCCTGTAATTTCAATATTGATATCTTTATAAGGTTGTAGTCCACATAATTTAATCATTCGCTCTGCCATATCTAGGATTCTCACAGGCTTCCCCATATCAAAGACAAAAATCTCTCCTCCTTTTCCCATAGTGCCCGCTTGCAAAACAAGTTGACAAGCTTCACGTATTGTCATAAAATATCGGATGATTTCTTCGTGTGTTACTGTAACTGGGCCACCTCTTTCTATTTGTTTCTTAAATAAGGGAATTACAGAGCCGTTACTTCCAAGGACATTCCCGAATCGGGTAGTAATGAATTTAGTTTGCATGTCAGGTCTTTTCTGAAAAGCTTGGACAAACATTTCTGCAGCGCGCTTAGAAGCACCCATTACATTACTTGGATTAACTGCTTTGTCTGTGGACACCATGACAAATCGGTCGCATTTATATTTTGCAGCGAGTTCAGCGATTATCCGGGTTCCTATTGTATTTGTTCGAATTCCTTCTCGCGGGTGTCGTTCTATCATCGGGACATGTTTATAGGCTGCTGCGTGATAAACAATATCGAATTTAAATTTCTTGAAGATTCCATCCATCCGATCCACCTTAGTGATATCGGCTAAATAAACTTGGTAATTTAAGTTTGGAAAAGTATTTTTTAAGAAAAGATCGATCTCGTGGAGCATACTCTCGGCATTATCCAGAACGATAAGTTTCTTGGGCTCAAATCCAGCAATTAGGCGCGCCAGTTCACTTCCGATACTTCCAGCTCCTCCTGTAATTAAAATAGTTCTCCCTTGAAGATCTTCGGAAATCAATTTATTATCCACTTCAATTTCATTTCGCTCGAGCAAATCCTCTATTTGGATTGGAGTAATATTTACACGAGTTTCGGATGAGGACAACTCTTTGGGCAAGGAAATATTAAAGACCTCCAATCCATTATTTAGAGCGCTTTCTACAATATAGTTTTTATCTTTTATGGTCACTTGGTCAGCGACGATCAAAATACCATCTAGATTAAAGGTCCCTTTATATTTTTCCAGATCATCATTTAAATTTTCTGATGAACTTAAAAATGGCAACCCTATGATTTTATAATTCTTACCACTTTTTGAATCACTTAAAAATGCTACAGGTTTAAACTTCGACTCTGTGTCGGCAATTATCGATTGCGTCAAACCGATCGTTCTATCGTCAACGCCAAAGACCAAAACTACTTTTTTGAATTTTCCGGAGGCGGCATTCAAAATAAAATGATATGATTCTTTGACAATTATCCGGAAAGAAATAAGCAACAGAGCAGAAAATATTGTATAGAGTAAAAGCTCAATAATTAAAAATATTTTCTCATCAGTAATCCAATAATATATGTAATTAATTACTACTCCACCAATGAGCACAAACAGAACTGAGAGAGCAATTCGATAAACATCGACGAACGTGCTGTGTCGAATAATTCCAGCATAAGTTTTAAAAATGCCAAAAGAGAGTATTTGTAAGCCCAAGACAATCCCTATTCTTTCCCACATGGTCAGCGTTAGATATGGTATATAAGGGGAAGTTAACATAACTATGACCGTGAAGCTCACAGCTAACAAAGAGAGGATTAAATCAAGGCATAAAACGACCCATCGCGGCAAATAGCGCTGTCCTTCAATAAGCTCCCTTATTCTATTTCTCCAGGAGTTCGACTTTATATAAAAGAATCTCTCTAACTTCATAAGGTTATTAATTTATATACGCCAGCACAGCATCAGTTATTCGAGATCGTTCTTGATCGTTCATACTGCTACTCGATGGCAGGCACATTCCCATATTAAAAAGAGCTTCACTTGTGCCGTCTCCATAAAATGGAGCATCTTTAAATACAGGCTGAATATGCATCGGTTTCCACAGAGGCCTTGTTTCGATGTTCTCATTTGATAGCGCCTCTCTCATTCCGAGTGGGTTTTTATCCGATTTGTCCGAAAAAGTGATGCAGCTCAACCAATGATTGCTAAAATAGTCTGAACTTGGTTCTGTAAATACTTTAATGTCATTTCGACCTTCAAAAAGATTTTTATAAAATTTATTCATGTTTCTTCTCAAGGATACATGCTTATCCAACACTTTTATCTGACCGAGCCCAATTCCTGCAGATATATTGCTTAATCGATAATTATAGCCAATTTCACTATGCTGATAGTGCGGTGCGTCATCTCGAGCCTGTGTGGCTAAAAAGATTGCCCGCTCCTTATGTTCTGGTTTTTTCACTATTAAGGCGCCACCTCCAGAGGTTGTAATTATTTTATTACCGTTAAAAGACAATATTCCAAAGTCCCCAAAAGTGCCACATTTCTGATTTTTATAGGAACTTCCCAAGGCTTCCGCGCTATCTTCGACTACGGGAATTTCATATTTTTTTGAAATTGCAGTAACCTCATCGACTTGATACGGCATTCCAAACAAATGGACTGCAACAATAGCTTTTGGTTTTTTCCCTTTGGCAATTCTGTCTTTGATAGCTTCTTCTAAATAGTGTGGACAGATATTCCAAGTAGTGGGTTCACTATCGACAAAAATCGGGGTAGCTCCAAGATACTTTATAGGATTGGCCGAAGCTGCAAAGGTCATGCTCTGACATAGCACTTCATCACCAGGCCCGACACCGAGAAGGATCAACGCAAGGTGAATTGCTGCAGTTCCTGAGCTCAATGAAGCAACATGAACCTCTTTGCTTAGGTATTCTTCTAGTTTTTTTTCAAAAGTAGTGACATGAGGCCCTAGCGGAGCAATCCAATTCGTACGGAATGCCTCAGAAATAAACTCTTCTTCATTCCCCCCCATGTGGGGTAACGATAAATGAATTCGTTCTTTCATTCTAAAATGGTTAGTTAGATTTCTTAATTTGATTTCAACTGATATCAATCCCAAACAGTCTTACAGTCTTAAACCATTACTTTAAAACACGGAAAACTACTTAACGATCAATAAAAAGTAATTAATTGGGAGTTATGTGCAAAGCTACATAAATTTTATAACCATTCAAGATATTTCCCAAAATTCCATCTTTTACTAATTGAGCAAGTGCTTTAGAGTGAATATTAGAATTTTCAAATCTTCTTTTAACGATTGCTTGTAGTAGTATTCAAGATTGAGGCGGATCTTTTCTGGAAATAATACTTCATCATTGTATTGTAACGGGTTTTCCTTCAAAGCAAGGAGTGTTTCTTCATCAAAGTATTTCAGAGCTGCCCAACTAGTCAAACCTGGTTTTAGTTCCAAGATCTTCCGAGATTCACCCTTTAACGCGTCATAGTAACCAGGGATATCCGGTCGGGGACCAACAAAACTCATTTCTCCCTTTATAATATTGACCAATTGGGGAAGCTCATCGAGCTTGAATTTTCGAATTATTCTACCAAAACGTGAGATTTCTTTAGTCTCTGCGTGCATCGAGCGAATCTTGTATATCTGAAATATCCGGCCATATTGCCCAACACGATTTTGAAAAAAAATACCCGAACCTTTTGTATCAATTCGCGCTAAGATTATTAGCAATACGATTAACCATCCGACGATCAAAATGCCAAAAATTGCCAAGGAAAAATCAAATATTCTTTTAATGGTCATAAAACCAGTATTTTCAATACACAGCAGCCTATAAGACCATCAGTATTATTGCGAAGTACAGCTTCAAAAATACTCACTAACTTTAATATGCGTATGTATATACATAGGAAAATAATTTAAGTAATCTTCATAAACAACCACACCTTCCCAGCGGATCAAGTAATTTGGATGGATCTTGGTAAATGCGGCATTCCACAAAACAAAAGAGAGGCTTACAAACAAACCTCTCTTTTACACATTAATTTAAAACAAGCTTATCCCGCTTATTGCTTCACAATCTTAAAAGTAGAAACTCCTTTGCTACTGATAGTCTTTACCAAATAGGTGCCCGAAGCCAGAGATGTCATATCCAAAGTCATCTCTCTATCGTTAACGTTAATTTCCATCACTGCCTGCCCGAGCAAATTGAATACTGATATTTCTTCGATTGTTTGGGAGGCATAAATTGTCAATTGATCTTCAACTGGGTTCGGGAAATATGTGATATCAATATTTTTCGAATCTTCAATTCCCATTGTCGTGGTTATCACGTTAACGCGATCACTCATTCCCATATTACCACCCTCACAATGGGATACCACGTAAAGATCATAGGAAGTATTTTCAGCTAATCCTGTTAGGGTAGCCGTCGTAACGCCTGCTGCTACCGTTTCGCTCGCTTCAGGAACATCGGTGTATGGGTCTGCTCCTTCTAAGAACGCATTTACGGTGTATCCATTCATTGCATTGGAAGATTCGGTCCACGTTACCGTTACTGAATTTGCTGTAATATCGGTCACAGTTACATCGGTTGCAGGTTCGCAATCTTCCGCAAAGTCTACTCGGATATCATCTAAATACAAGTTGAACTGATTGGGTGCTGAATAAGCATTAAACCCAAAGTAATACACGCCATCTGCTGGCACTGTAAATGTTACAGTTTCTATCATAGGCGCCCCTTGGTTGATGCTTGGATGATCAGCCAACTCCGTTGTCATTTGGCTAGCATTAGGCGAAGTTCCATACGATACTTTCATTTTTTCTGTAAAAGCTGTCGAGACATTCCCGTACTTATAAGAAATTTTGTATTCAACTCCCTCAAGCATTTCTATACCTTGTGTGAAGAACCACGCATTGGCAGTGCTTGTAGCGTATCTGTAAACCAATACCTTGCCAAGGAAACCATTACTGTTGTAATCCAAAGTTTCCCACATGTTTCCATTTCCGGCATTTTCTCCTTCGGTACAGTTTGGCAGTTCGGGCACAATAGCTGTTTCGAAATCCATTAAATAGGGCACACCAGTAGCGTGGCAAACCGTCCAGAAACTCAAGGGTCCAACCCTATAGCTTTCATCTTCCACGTCACAAACTGCAATTACATATACATCATAACGTGTATTTGCTTCTAACCCTTCAATAGTAATACTAGGCGTGTCTTCTACCGTAATAGTTGTGCCTCCAGTGGCGGGATCGAATCCAGCTTCACCATAAATAACCTTCCAAGTGGTTTCTGGTCCTTGAGGCGTCCAACTCACGACAGCAGAATCAATCCCAACTTGATCTAGTGTCAAATCAATAGGCGGATAACATGTGGGTGTATTAATTATGGTTACGGTATAATCTTCAGCTTCGGCATTATTGCTGCTTCCACACGGACTAGGATTCGTGCTCAACCAATCGGCTACGATTCGCATTCTATAGGATCCGTTGGCAACATTACTCGGAATAACAACCGTTCCTGTTGCTCGAGAAACATAGGCCCCTGAAGCGTACACTTTTTCAGATTCTTCAAACTCCATATTCCCATTGAAATCAATCCACATATTGAATCCATAAGTACTACTACCATTAAAATCAGCTTCAAAGTCGAAATCACCCGTTGGATAACTTACTAATTCCATATGGGTAAAATCTCCGTATCCTCCAGGTGATTGACCCGAATTGAGGTTACTGATGTTCACAACGGCTCGTTCTGTAAAGAAATCGGTTATGTAATAATTAGTAGAAGAGGAATAAAAATCACAATATCCGGTAAAGAAGTTCTTTACTTCAGACAATTCACTCTCATCTCCTGCTCCACAAATAGCTCGTACATAGACATCGTATCCTGTATCCGACTCCAACCCTGTAATCGTAGTTTCCGGGGTATTGTTAACTGTCTGTATTGTACCGGCAGTTACAGGATCAAAGCCTTCTTCTCCATAGATTACTTCCCACTGTGTTTCTCCACTCAACGGAACCCAACTCACGTCAGCTGAAGTTTCCGTAACGTTGGAAATAGAGACATTGCTCGGAGGCAAACATCCAGGAGCTACCGTAATGCTAATGTCATCGATAGAAAGATACCAAGGTGCGGAAGTAAGCGTTCCTTTAATTCCAACATAATAAACTCCCGTAGCCGTTGGAGTAAAGTAACCTGTAAATTTCTGATAATTGCCATCAATCACAGCTCTTTGATCAATTATAGACGTAGTCATTGCTGCCGGCGTATCCTCTTGACCGAACGCTGCCTCTATGGTAGCACCGGACGTAGCATTTTGTCTTGCGTAAAATGTCAGTTCGTATGCAACTCCTGAGGTCAATTCCACAGGATGAAACATCCAGTCTTCGTTGCTGTATCGCAAATACGCATTCCATCCGCCTGTTCTTGGACTTCTGTTGTATGAGGTTTCTGTATTATTGGCCGTCCAAACTTGAGTTCCTGTAATCGAAGCCTGCGTCCAGCATCCATCTACTGGTTCGCCGTTGGTGTATCCAACTTCAAAACCTTCCTCAAACGGAATACTAGCTGGAACACATGTCGTTCTAAATGTTTTCCTGGTACTTAAAAAGCTTTCGTCCCCGGGTCCACAAATAGCCTTGACATAGAAATCATAAATCGTATTCGGCGTCAGACCAGTCAAAGTAGTTTCTGGGGTTCCCGTAACCGATTGGGTAGTCCCATCGGTTTCCGGATCGAATCCAGACTCACCGTAAACCACTTCCCATTCTGTGGCAGTGCCATTTTCTGTCCAACTAATTTCGGCAGCATCAAATGAAACACTATCAACGGTTAGGTTTGTAGGTCCTAAACACGACGGAGGTGTATTCACTGACAACGTAAAATCTACCGTAGAGCCATAGTTTACATTTCCACACGGCGGTGGTGATGCATTCCACTGACCGCGAACACGCATGCGATAATCTCCTTCGGAAACTCCTGCGGGTATCGTAATCGTAAAGGTTTTCGTTTGATTGGAGTTAAGTTCACTCGCAATCATCTCCGAGGCATCGAAATTCATATCACGATCCCAATCCACCCAAATATTCACTCCGTTAGTACCATTATAACTGTAATGTGTTGTCAGATCGAAAGTTTGGGTCTCATACGTCCTTAAAATTTGATTGGTTTCGTCTGCATAAGACCCAGCAGGTTGTGTTGTCGCTGTGTATAGGATATCGGTTACTGCGCCCTCTGATTCTATGAGGCTTAAATATTCGCCATACGAAGTAGAAACTTCACAATAGCGATATTCGTAAGGTCCAGTCCAAAAACTGCGATCACTGGCATCACAAACCGAACGCACGTAAAAATCATATTCTTCCCCAGCATCGATATTCAAAGTAGTTGGATTTGAATTGGTTTCCGTAATAAGGGTCCCCGACCCTTGGGCAAATCCGTGTGGCCCATATTCAATATCCCAAAGGGTTGCATTGTTATGTTCTGTCCAGCCGAGATCCAAAGTGGTTGCAGTAACATTGCTTACAGTGAGATCGCTCGGCGCAAGACACGATGGTGGTGCGACTATCTCTAATGCAAAATCCACCGTAGACCCATAGGACACATTTCCACAAGGAGGTGGACTTGCAGTTGAACCAAACTGCCCGCGAACACGCATGCGATAGGTTCCTTGTTGCGTTCCAACAGGCACTTCGATAGAGAAAGTCTTAGTTGCGTCGCTATTTGCCAATGAGCCTACCTTTTCATGCTCTTCAAAAGTCATGTTGTTATCCCAATCCACCCAAATATTGACTCCGTTGGAACCTCCAACATAGCTCGTGGTCAATTCGAACTCAAGAGTTTCATAAGCTCTAAAATCCTGAGCTGTTTCATCGGCATAGGATCCTGCGGGTTGCGAACTAGTGCTATATGAAATATCGGTTACGGCATTAGAAGTTGAGATTGCGCTTAGATAATCAGATGTCCATGATGTCGAAACCCCACAGTATGAAGTAGAAAAGGTGAACGGCCCTACCCAAACACTCGTTCCATCTGCACCACAATCAGATTGCACATAAATGTCGTAATCTGTTCCTTGGGTAACAGGAATAGACATTGGGTTTGTCGTCACTCCATTTACTGTTGTTCCAGAACCACGGTCGAAACCAGTTTCTCCGTACTCAACATTCCAAGTCGTTGCACTTCCATTTTCCGTCCATTCAATTTCCACCTCAGTAGCTGTCACACTCACAACACGCAGATTTGACGGCGCTGGACAACCCGACTGAATGCCTCCTAAAATCATTGTGTTTGTAAAGTTGGCAATTCCATTTGCAGTAGGTGGTGTATCCGGATCGGGAACTACAGTATCACTCCTAAAATAAAGCCCTCTATTGGAACCTGAGATCGTAGTCGTTTTTCCAAAGTTAACACTACCTCCCCAGCCTGGCTCTGTTTCCGTTACCGCAACCACCAAATTATCAGTGTTGTTATAAGTAAAAGGAATATCAAAAACCACCTCCATATAGTTTCCTCCCGAAGGGAAGGTAACCGTACCGCTGTAGACTTCTTCTAAATCGCTACCTGCAACCCAATCCGTATTATTTGCATAAGAAAGCTTATTTGTATGTCCTAAATAGACCGTCCATTCGGTACTGTTGGTCGTTGTTCCAGAATCGTAAAAAAACGAAATAGAGGTAATATCTCCAGTATTCCCTATTTGATCTTGATGAATAATTTGTTGCGAGTAAGAATATTCATACAGGCCATAAATTGGCATGTTCGAAGTTGTCCCATCTTGCACTCCAATTGGAATTTGGGCTAAGCCAGTCCAACTCACCAGCATTCCCAATAAAATTAACAGCGTAGTTTTTTTCATAATTGTAAATTTTGGTCATTAATCAACACTCCTAATGTCTCTGGTAAACTATTGCCCCATGGTGCTTTTAACCTAAGCAACCTAACTAAAAAGCGAAATAGCTTATACAGACGTTAACACATATCTTAAGGCAATGTTAATGTAGTGTGAATTTATAAAAAAAAACTACAAAGGCAAAGGATTGTATAAAAATCTCGAGTTTTTAGTTTGAAAAATGACTGGTGTAAGGAAGTTTGAAATTATTTCTTAAAGACAAGCTTCGAGATCTTATTTTCGCCAGAAGCAAAAGCTATGGAATCATTCACGAATTCGATGGCAAAGAAAACGTCATCTGATATTTTATCCCAAGCTTCACCCCCGTTTCCACTAAAATAAATTCCATTGGGCGGACCTACGGCAACAACTCCTAAACCATCCATTCCTGGCACATATCTCACAGAAGTTCGATAACCAGGCTCCATGTTTTCTCCAACGAGCTTCCATGTTTTTCCCCCGTCGGTTGTAATAGCCTTATTGGCTACCTTGTTATCTTGTTGTTTCCAATCACCTCCTAGAATAATACCTCGATTTTCATCCCAAAAATCAATGGTGAAGATTCCAGTCATCGGCCCTCCTTTAATGATGGGAGTGTCATATACCTCCCACGTATTTCCTTTGTCTGGAGTGTGATAAACTCTGGAGTTACTACCTCCGGTTGCAATCCAGGCGTGGGTATCGTAAACCGCAATATTCGAATTACTCGCTGCAAAAGCCACCTCGCCTTTTTCAGCTTTTGGAACCACATCACAAGAAAGTTTTGTCCAACTGTTTCCGCCATCGCGGGTAATGATTATGGCCATACAATCGTCCATCGGATCGCCAATAGCAATGCCTTCCTGGTCGTTCCAAAATCTCATCGAATCGTAGAATACGCCTTCGCCGGATTCGTGATAGACCATTTCGATGTTGGTTGCTTTTTTATCGTTGAACCCTATTTTATACAACACCGCAGGGCTGGCAATACTCAATACAAAAACTGCATTTTCGGTTCGTGCTATCGACCTAAAATGCAACAGCTTGTCTTCGTATTTAATGATGGCAAGTTTGGGCGTATCGTTATCGATCAAGCCAACTTTTCCATGGTTGGCTCCAAACCACACGCGATTTTCATCTAGTGGTGCCAGGGCACGAACATTCACACTATCAATATAAACAGGAGTTACTTCTACGGAAGTGAAACGCTCTCGAGATTCTTTTTGACAGGAAACAAAAAGACAAGCTGCGAGCACGCATGCTGTGAATTCTTTAAAGGATAAAAACATTAGGTTTGCTTTGTCGCAAAAATACTAATATTACGTTAAATTATCTACATTCTCAATTGTTAATTGTTTCCAAGCACCAAACTATAAGCTTCAATCCTAAAATTATAATACCTTTACATCCTGAAAATCCAAAAATGAAATTACATAGAAACCTCGTATTTGCAACCATAGATTCACTTCAAGAAATCTTTAACGAAGGCAAGCATGCCGACAAGGTATTGCGCAATACATTAAAGCGAGATAAGCGATGGGGCGCTCGAGACCGAAGTTTTATTGCCGAAACCACCTACGACATCGTGCGATGGAAACGTCTTTATGCCGAAATTGCCGAAGTAAAGGAGCCGTTTAAACGACCTGACCTATTCAGGATGTTCACGGTTTGGGCGACCTTAAGAGGGATTCGCCTGCCGGATTGGCCACAGTTTAAAGACACCCCTACCCGACGCATCAAAGGACGCTTCGATGCGCTTTCAAAAATCCGAAAATACAGAGAATCCATTCCAGATTGGCTCGATGAATTAGGCGAAAAGGAACTCGGTGAAAAATGGGATGCCGAGATTGCCGCTCAAAATCAGTTGGCAGATGTTATT
>Ga0209075_1000613_pt1 | contig 34857 bp, 36 predicted proteins | sample Stecom2011_FD_187523 | JGI IMG/M metagenome (GOLD analysis project Ga0209075, IMG submission 187523) | Agricultural soil microbial communities from Utah to study Nitrogen management - Steer compost 2011 (SPAdes) (version 2) | ecosystem: Environmental > Terrestrial > Soil > Agricultural land...
AGGATCACGGTGAGGGCCTGGTCGTAGCGGAACAGGCTCATGGCGGCGGAGAGCTCCACGCCGATACCGCCGGCGCCGACGAGGCCCAGCACCACGGCGCTGCGCACCGCCTTCTCCACCGAGAAGAGGCTGGTGGCCACGAACGACGGCGTGCACTCGGGCAGGATGGCGCCGCAGACCACGCCGCTGCGCGAGGCGCCAGTGGCGGCCAGGGCCTGGCCGGGGCCGGGGTCCACTTCCTCGATACGCTCCGAGAAGAAGCGCGCGCAGAAGCCGATGGTGTCCATGATGATGGCCAGGATGCCGGCCAGGGGCCCGAGCCCCACGGCGACCACGAAGATCAGCGCCCACACCAGATCGGGCACGGTGCGCAGGGTGGCCACCAGGTTGCGGGCGATCACCCGGATCACCGGGTGGGGGCTGGTGTTGCGGGCGCAGAGCAGGGCCATGGGCAGGCTCAGGATCACTCCGAATACCACGCCGACGATGGCCATCTGGAAGGTCTCCAGCATGGCCATGGCGATCACGTCCCAGCGGGCAAAATCCGGCGGCAGGGCCTCGCCGAAGAAGGTGCCGAGGTTCATCACCCCGCGCAGCAGGCGATCCGAGTGGATATCGGCGCTGGAGAAGCCGCTGATGAAGAAGGCCGCGAAGGCCAGCAGCAGGATGAAGGCGATGGGGGAGGGGCGTTCAAGCCTGGGCGGGGCGCTGTGTCGGGACGACGCTTGGTTCATCCGGTTCGGTCTCCAGGGTCGGTTGGGTCTGATAGAGCTCGGTCAGGTCAAGGTCACCGACCTGCTGGGCGGGGCGGTCGAAGGCCAGGCGCCCGGCGCGCAGGCCGATCAGCCGCTCGCCATACTCCCGGGCCAGTTCGACCTGGTGCAGTACGCAGAGCACGGTCATCTTCCGCTCGCGCACCACCGACCAGAGCAGTTCCATCACCTCGCGGCCCGCGCGGGGGTCGAGGCTGGCCACCGGCTCGTCGGCCAGCACGATCTCGGCGTCCTGCATCAGCATGCGGGCGATGGCCACGCGCTGCTGCTGGCCCCCGGAGAGGGTGTCGGTGCGACGCGCCGCCAGATGCGCCAGGCCGACCCGCTCCAGGGCCTCCATGGCCTCCTGGCGGGAGTGGCGGCTGGCGGTCAGGGCATGGCTGGCCAGGATGCCGCGGCGGCCCATCAGGCCGAACAGCACGTTCTGCAGTACCGAGAGGTTGCCGACCATGTTGAACTTCTGGAAGACGCAGCCGATGCGCTGGCGCAGCGGCCGCAGTTCGCGGCGGGAGGCCGAGGCGAGATCGAGGCCGGCCAGGCTGAGGCGCCCCGAGGTGGGGCGCTCCAGGCCGGTCAGGCACTTCATCAGCGTCGACTTGCCGCAGCCGTTGTGGCCGAGGATCACCACGCCTTCGCCGGGACTGACGTCGAACGACAGCCCGGCGAGGGCGCGGGTCCCGTCCGGATAGACCTTGGTAAGGTTGTCGATGCTCAGCTGCATGGAAGCTCCATCAGTCGGAGAGGCCCAGCAGGGCGTAGGATTCGCGCACCATGTCGTACTCGCTGTCGTCCACCAGGACCATCTCGGCGCCCAGGTACTTGTCGCGCTCGCCCGGGGCGAGGATCGCCTGCAGCAGGCCGTCGGGGTCGTTCATGAAGGCCTCCTGCATCTCGCCGATGCACTCGGCGGAGATGTGCGGGCCGGCCACCATGGGGTCGCCCGGCATGTCCTGGCCGCGAGCGATGATGCGGTAGTTCTCCTCGCCGTGCTGGGCGACGAAGGGGGCAAAGTCGCGCACGCCGGTGCCGACGGCATCCACCTCGCCGGCGGCCAGGGCCTGCATGCGGGCGCCGTCCAGCAGCGAGATCCGCAGGTCGCGGTCGATATCCAGGCCGGCCTGGTCCAGCATGTAGCTGGGCATGATGTGGCCGGTGGTGGAGCCGTGGTCCTTCATGGCGACGTGCTTGCCCTTGAGGTCCTCGAGGCTCTCGATGCCGCTGTCGGTAGGGGCGATGAAGACCGAGTAGTACTCGGGGCGCACGATGGCGGTGACCGCCTTGGTGCCCGGGACCCGCTCGGCCATCAGCACGTACTCGGAGGGGCCGGCCAGCACGATATCGACCTGCTCGAAGCGCAGGGCGTTGATGGCGGTGGTGCGGTTGCCCACCGGGAAGAACTCCACGGTCACGCCCAGGCGCGACTCGACCTCGTCGACGAAGCCCTGGTAGGCGCGCTGCAGCTCCTCGCTGCCCTCGATGCCGGTATCGGCGAAGCGCAGGGTGGTGGGGCAGGACTCGGCGGCCTGGGCCTGGGTAGCGGCGGCCAGGGTGAGGGTGGTGGCGAGAGGGAGCAGGAGCTTTTTCACGGTGTCACCTCGTGGGGGTGTCGGGGATGTGGGTACGGGACAAAGCGCCTCTACCCTGCCGGTGGCCGATGACGACGGGGTGACAGGACGATGAAGCCCCGATGAACAGGGGACGATGGCCGGGGTGCAGGGGCCGGTGAAGCCTGGGGGAGGGGCAGGATTTCCTTTATATTGGGGTTTTCATGCTGGCGCTCCCGTCGCAGCGGCGGGCAGGGCGGCAAAGTGGCCAGGCCGAGGTGGTGAATGGCAGAACAGCGCGCGCCGCATCTGGTGGTGTTCACCGGAGCGGGGATCAGTGCCGAGAGCGGCATCCAGACCTTTCGGGCCGAGGATGGCCTCTGGGCCAACCATCCCGTCGATGAGGTGGCCACGCCCGGGGCCTGGCGGCGGGACCCGGCCCGGGTGCTGGCCTTCTACAATGCGCGCCGCGACCAGGTGCGCCAGGCGCGGCCCAATGCCGCCCACAAGGCGCTGGCGGCGCTGGAGAAGCAGGGCTTCCGGGTCAGCATCATCACCCAGAACATCGACGACCTGCACGAGCGGGCCGGCTCCCGCCACGTGCTGCACCTGCACGGCGAGCTTCTCAAGGCGCGCTCCACGGTGGACCGGCGCATGCACTATCCGCTGCCCCGCGGCGGCATCGAGCTGGGCGACATCTGCGACAAGGGCAGCCAGCTCAGGCCCGACGTGGTCTGGTTCGGCGAGGAGGTGCCCCACTTCGGGGAGGCCTGCGAGATCGTCAGCGAAGCGGACCTGCTGCTGGTGGTGGGCACGTCGCTTGCCGTGATGCCGGCGGCCTCGCTGCTTCAGTACGCGCCCTTCGATGCCCCCCGCGTGCTGGTGGACCCCGAGGCCGAGGCGCTGGCGCCGCCCGGGGTGACCCGGCTCAGCCAGCCCGCCGGCAAGGGGGTGCCGGCGCTGGTGCGCCACTGGCGGCGCGAGGGACGGCTCTGGGTGCCGGAGACGCTGCTGGCCTCCTGAACGGCGCCTGCGGAGGTGCTAGAATGCCGCGCCTTCTTCTTTGCGGTAGCCGCCATGCAGCACGACAGCCCCGACACCTGTGCCGATCGTCCTCTGGACGAGGGGCTTTCCCATGACCCCGCCACCGGCCATCCGCGGCCGCCGCGGCGCGAGTTCAAGGCCCGGGGCAGCTTCGTTGCGCGCTGCCCGGGCTGCAACCTCCCCGAGCTCAACTGTCTCTGCCCCTATGCGGTGACGGCCGACAGCGAGGCGCGGGTGTGGCTGCTCACCCACCCCATGGAGCACCACAAGCCCACCAATACCGGGCGGCTGATCCACGACGTGCTGGCCGATACCGAGGTCTTCACCTGGTATCGCACCACGCCGGACGAGCGCCTGCTGGCGCTGCTGAAGGACCCCCGCTACGCCCCCTTCGTGATCTTCCCCGACGACCAGCCGGACTACGCCGAGCGGGTGGTGGGCATCGATGCCGTGGCCGAGGCCAAGGCCGCCGGGCGCACGCCGGTCTACGTGATGCTGGATGGCACCTGGCGCCAGGCGCGGCGCATCTTCCGCAAGAGCCCCTACCTCGACCGGCTGCCGGTACTGCCGCTGCACAGCGAGCGGCTGACCCGCTACAGGCTGCGCAAGCCCGCCTCGGCCGCCCACCTGTGCACCGCCGAGGTGGCCGCCGAGCTGCTGCGCCAGGGGGGCGACGACACGGCCGCCCAGGCCCTGGACGACTACTTCGACGCCTTCAACGAGAGCTACGCCGCCAGCCGGCGCTTCGAGAAGCTCGAAGCACCGACGGCGGCGATGCAGCGCCTGCTGGCGCGTAAGAAAGAAGGCTGATCAGGCAGCGCCGCTGCCGAACAGCGCGCCGGCGATGCGGAAGCCCGCCACCCAGGTGCCGGCGGCGGAACCCAGGGTGGCCAGCAGGAAGACCAGCAGGGTGCGGGAGACGCGGTTGCGCCACCAGCCTTTCAGTTCGGTGACGTCGTGGCGCAGGGTGGAGAAGTCGCGCACCTTGGGCTTGCGCAGCCACAGCTCCACCCCGGCGGCCACGAAGCCGGCCCCGATGGTGGGGTTGAGCGAGGTGAGGGGCGCGGCGAAGAAGGTGGCGGCTATCGTCAGGGGATGGGCCAGGGCGACCAGGGTGGCCGCCGCCGAGAGCACGCCGTTGATCAGGAACCACTCGCCGACGAGCTGCCAGCCGAGATCGGTGTTACGCGAGAAGCCGATGGCGAAGCCGGTCAGCACCAGCACGGTGATGATCCACGGCAGCGCCTTCCAGACCTTCGACGGCGGCGGGGTGGCCTCCAGCGCCTCGCGCTCCGGCGTGGGGGCCTCGGGCAGCGGCGCCTCCAGCTCCTCGGCCATGCCCTTCAGGTGGCCGGCACCGATCACCACCAGCACATTCCGGTAGCGCCCCGGCGGCGCCTCTTCCGCCAGGCGCAGCACCATGTAGCGGTCGCGCTCCGTGATCAGCGGCGTATAGAGGGTCTCGGACTCGGCGGCGAACTCGCTGAAGGTGGACTCCAGCACGTCGCCCTCCTTGAGTCGCTCGATCTCCTCGGCGGAGACGTCCTGGCGCGACAGCACGCTGCCCAGCAGGCCCGAGAAGAGCGAGAAGCGCTGCCACCAGGGGACGTTGTGGTAGATGCGCTTGAGGGTCACCCCCACGTCGCGGTCGATCAGCAGCAGCGGCAGGTCGGCCGCGCGGCTCTCCTCCAGGGCGGCGCGCATCTCGGCGCCGGGCTCGATCCCCGACTGCTCGGCCACGCGCTGCTGGAAGGCGCCCAGCGCCAGGCTGGCCGCCACCATGCCCGCCTTGCCCTGTCGAAAGATCTCGAACAGGTCCTGTTCGCCCAGGGCGTCGGGGTTGGCGAGGCTCTGGTGGCGGGAGTCGCACAGCTCGATGGCCACGGCGTCGTACTCGCCGGAGCGGATCAGGGCGCGCACGTCGTCGGCGCTCTCGGCGGAGACGTGGGCGGTGCCGAGCAGGGTGTAGCGGGTCTCGCCGAGCTGGATGACGCGGCGCGGCCCGCTGGTGGCGAGGTCCGCGCCGGGCTGGATCACGGAGTCCTGAGGGTCGGTCATGGAGGCTCGATCTGAAAGGGTGAGGCGTCGATTATCCACGATGGACCCGTGCCGGCCAAATCCGCCTCAGCGCCGCCAGAAGGCGGGGGTAAACAGCACCAGCACGGTGAAGATCTCCAGGCGGCCGAGCAGCATGGCGACCACCAGGATCCACTTGGCCAGGGTCGGCAGGTCGCCGTAGTTGCCGGAGGCCTCGCCCAGTGCCGGGCCCAGGTTGTTGAGGGCCGAGGCGACGGCGGACCAGGCGGTGACCTGGTCGACGCCGGTGGCCATCACCCCCACCAGCATCAGGAAGAAGAGCATCACGTAGACCGAGAAGAAGCCCCACACCGCCTGGGCGATGCCGTCGGGCACGCTCACCTTGCCCACTTTGACGGCGATCACGGCATTGGGGTGGATCAGGCGCATCACCTCGCGCATCCCCTGCTTGAGGATCAGGATGATGCGGATCACCTTCATGCCGCCGCCGGTGGAGCCGGAGCAGCCGCCCACGAAGGCGGCCATGAACAGCAGGAAGGGCAGCGCCCCCGGCCACACGGAGAAGTCGGCCACGCCGAAGCCGGCGGTGGTGGCCACCGAGACCACCTGGAAGATGCCGTGGCGCAGGCCGCGCTCGGTGCCGTAGGTATTGGTGAGCCACAGGGAGACCACGGTGATCACCGCCAGGCCCAGCAGGAAGAGCAGCAGGAAGCGCGCCTCCGGGTCCTGGAAGTAGTGGGTCAGGCGCTTCTCCCGCCAGGCGGCGAAGTGCAGGCTGAAGCTGACCGCCGAGACGATCAGGAAGAAGACGCAGATCATCTCGATCACGGCGCTGTCGAAGTGCCCGATGCTGGCGTCGTAGGTGGAGAAGCCGCCGATGGCCACGGTGGAGAAGCTGTGGCCGAGGGCGTCGAACCAGCTCATGCCTGCCGCCATGTAGGCCAGCATGCAGGTGACGGTGAGGGCGGCGTAGATATACCAGAGCGCCTTGGCGGTCTCGGTGATGCGCGGGGTGAGCTTGGAGTCCTTGAGCGGCCCCGGGATCTCGGTGCGGTAGAGGGCCATGCCCCCGACGCCGAGCGTCGGGAGGATGGCGACGGCCAGTACCACGATCCCCATGCCGCCCAGCCACTGCAGCTGCTGGCGGTAGTAGCGGATCGACTCGGGCAGGTGCTCGATGCCGGTGATCACCGAGGCGCCGGTGGTGGTCAGCCCCGAGAAGGACTCGAACACCGCATCGGTAATGGAGAGCGCCGCGTCGCCGGTGAGCATCAGCGGCAGGGAGCCGAACAGCGCCAGCACGCTCCAGAACAGCGCGGCGATCAGGAAGCCGTCCCGGGTGCGCAGCTCCTTGCGGGCGCGCCGGTTGGGCAGGAACATCGCCAGGCCGGTCAGCACGGTGATGCCGATGGCCACCGCGAAGGCATCCCACTGCCCGTCGCCGAACAGCAGCGAGATCAGGATCGGCGGCATCATGGTCAGGCTGAACAGCATCAGCAGCAGCCCCAGGATGCGCAGGATCATGCGCAGGCTCATCGCGCGGTGCTCTCCGTGGTTGTCTGGCTAGAAGAAGGTGAGGCCGACCTGGAACAGCCGCTCCACCTCGCGGATGCGACGCTTGTCGATCACGAAGAGGATGACGTGGTCGCCGGACGCCACCACCACATCGTCGTGGGCGATCAGCACCTCCTTGCCGCGCACCACGGCGCCGATGGTGGTGCCCCGCGGGAGGTCGATCTCGCCGATGGCGCGTCCCACCACCTTCGACGACTGGGTGTCGCCGTGGGCGATCGCCTCGATGGCCTCGGCGGCGCCGCGGCGCAGCGAGTGGACGTTGACGATGTCGCCGCGCCGCACGTGGGTCAGCAGGCTGCCGATGGTGGCCTGCTGGGGCGAGATGGCGATGTCGATCTCGCCGCCCTGCACCAGGTCGACGTAGGCGGCGTTGTTGATCAGCGTCAGCACCTTCTTGGCCCCCATGCGCTTGGCCAGCATCGACGACATGATGTTGACCTCGTCGTCGTTGGTCAGGGCGCAGAAGATGTCGCACTCCTCGATGTTCTCCTCCTCCAGCAGCCGCTTGCTGGTGGCGCTGCCGTGCAGCACCACGGTGCGGTCGAGGCGTTCGGAGAGCACCGTGCAGCGCTCCAGGTTGTGCTCGATGATCTTCACCTGGTGGCTGTGTTCCAGGTGCTCGGCGAGGCGCTCGCCGATGTTGCCGCCGCCGGCGATCACCACCCGGCGGAAGTCCCGGTCCAGGCGGCGCAGCTCGCTCATCACCGCCCGGATGTCGCGACGGGCGGCGATGAAGAACACCTCGTCGTCGGCCTCGATGACGGTGTCGCCGCGGGGGATGATCGGCCGGTTGCGGCGGTAGATGGCCGCGACCCGGGTGTCCACGCTGGGCATGTGGCGGCGCAGGAAGGCCAGGTCCTGGCCCACCAGCGGGCCGCCGTAGATCGCCTTGACCGCGACGAGCTGGACCAGGCCGCCGGCGAACTCCAGCACCTGCAGGGCGCCGGGGTGCTCGATCAGCCGGCGAATATGGTCGGTGACCACCTGCTCGGGGCTGATCAGCACGTCGATGGGCACCGCCTCGTGGGCGAACAGCCCCTTGCGTGTCAGGTAGGCGGTGGCGCGGACCCGAGCGATCTTGGTGGGGGTGCGGAACAGGGTGTGGGCGACCTGGCAGGCGATCATGTTGACCTCGTCCTGGCTGGTCACCGCGATCAGCATGTCGGCGTCCTCGCAGCCCGCCTGGCGCAGCACCATGGGATAGGAGCCGGGCCCCACCACTGTGCGGATGTCGAGCTTGGTATGCAGTTCGCGCAGCTTGTCACCGTCGGTATCGATGACGGTGATGTCGTTCTCCTCCCGGGCCAGGTGTTCGGCCAGGGTGCCGCCGACCTGCCCGGCTCCGAGGATGATGATCTTCATGCAGTCTGGTGTCCGCAGGCAGCGAAAGCGGCGCACCTGGTGCGCCGCAACATAATAGCGGCAAGCCTAAACCAGCCGCCGGGAGAAGAACAGCGGGCCATCAGTCGAGGGTGAAGCCCACCTTGAGGGTGACCTGCCAGTGGGCCACGCGGCCCTGCTCGATATGGCCGCGGGTGTCGAGCACCTCGAACCAGCGCATGCCGTGCAGGGTCTCGCTCGCCTTGGCGACGGCGCTCTCGATGGCCTGCTGGATGCCCTCCTCGGAGGAGCCGGTCAGCTCGATATGCTTGTAGGTGTGGTTGCTCATGCTACCTCCTGTCGATCGATGGGCGGCCTTTCACGCGGGCCGTTTCTTCAGTCTGGCATAGAAGAAGCCGTCGTGACCGTCGAGCTCGGGGAGCAGCTGGCGGCCGGCGCCGGCGGGCCGCCCCCAGGCCACGTCCTCGGGGGTGGTGACCTCGGCATCCGGGGTGCGCGCAAGGAAGGCGGCGATCTGCTCGCTGTTCTCCTCGGGCAGCACCGAGCAGGTGGCGTAGAGCAGGGTGCCGCCGGGCCGCAGCAGCGGCCAGAGGTTGTCGAGCATCCGCGCCTGGAGGGCGGCCAGGGCCTTGACGTCGGAGGGACGGCGCAGGCGCTTGATATCCGGGTGGCGGCGGATCACCCCGCTGCCGGAGCAGGGGGCATCGAGCAGGATCGCCTCGAAGGGCGTGCCGTCCCACCAGTCGCGCCCGGTGGCGTCACCGTGGGTCAGCCTGGCCTGGAGGCTCAGGCGGGACAGCGCATCCTCGACCCGGGCCAGGCGCTCGGCGTCGCTGTCCACCGCCTGCATGTCGATATCGTAGAGCTCCAGCAGATGGCTGGTCTTGCCCCCCGGGGCGCAGCAGGCATCCAGCACCCGGGCGCCGGGGCGTGGCGCCAGGGTCGGGCCGAGCAGCGCGCTGGTGAGCTGGGCGGCCTCGTCCTGGACGCTGACGTGGCCCTCCTCGAAGCCCGGAAGCAGCTGGACATCGCAGGGGGCCTTCAGGGTGATGCCGTCGGGGGCATGGAGGCAGAGGTGCGCCTGGATGCCGGCCGCGGCCAGGCGCTCCAGGTAGGCCTCGCGGTCGCCCTGGCGCCGGTTGACCCGCAGGGTCATGGGGCCCGGTGCATTGTTGGCGGCGGCGATGGCGCGCCAGTCGTCGGGCCAGGCCTGGCGCAGCGCCTTGAGCAGCCATTTCGGGTGCAGCAGGGCGACCGCCGGGTCCTGGTCCACCTCGGCCTGGAGTTCGGCGGCTTCTCGCTGGAGGCGGCGCAGGCAGCCGTTGAGCACCCGGGTGGCCCACTCCTTGCCGAGCAGGCGGGCGGCGCCGGCGGTCTCCCCCACCGCGGCGTGGGCCGGGATGCGCAGGTAGAGCAGCTGGTGGATGCCCAGCAGCAGCAGGGCCTGGACGTCGGCATCGCGGGCCTTGAAGGGCTTGACCAGCAGCTTCGCCGCCAGCGCCTCCAGACGCGGCAGGGTACGGCAGGTGCCGTAGCAGAGGGCCTTGAACAGGCTGCGGTCCCTGGCGACCACCTGGTGGTCGTCGAGGCCGGTGAGCGACCCCTTGCCGGTGATCACCGGGACCAGGGCGCGGGCGGCGGCGGCGCGTACCGCCAGGCCGCCGTCGTTTTCCAGGCCGCGTGCCTCCTGGCGGCCCTTGCGCTGGCGAGGAGGGCGGGAGGCGTGCTCGGGAGGCTGGCTCATGAGTGTGCCTCCTCGGCGTGATGGCCCAGGCGCTGGCCGGGGGTGAAGCGTTCGGCCCGGGCGCGCAGCAGCTCGCCGACCGGGAGGGCCTTGCCACCGGGCAGCTGGGCCCGGGTCACCCTCAGCACCTCGCTGCCGTCGGGGCCGCAGGCGACGCGCAGGGCCTCAGCGTCATGGTCGAGCAGGGTGCCGGGGGCGGCGGGGGATTCGTCGGCTCCGAGCTCGCCCGGCTCGGCCATCAGCAGGCGCAGGCGGTCGCCGTCGAAGGCGCACCAGGTCACCGGCCAGGGGTTGAAGGCGCGGACCCGGGCGGCCAGGGCCGCGGCGGGCCGGCGGAAGTCGAGTTCGGCCTCGGCCTTGGAGAGCTTGGCGGCGTAGGTGACGCCGGCTTCCGGCTGGGGCGTGGCGGGAAGGCCAGGGCCCGCCAGGGCGTCCAGGGCCTCGACGATGGCCTCGCCGCCGAGCCCGGCCAGGGTGTCATGGAGCTCGCCGCCGGTGGTGGTGGCGGTGATCGGGGTGCGCCGGACCAGCAGCATGTCGCCGGTGTCGAGCCCCTCGTCCATCTGCATGATGGTCACGCCGCTCTCGGCGTCCCCGGCCTCGATGGCGCGCTGGATGGGGGCCGCGCCGCGCCAGCGGGGCAGCAGCGAGGCGTGGACGTTGAGGCAGCCCAGCCGCGGGATCTCCAGCACCGCCTTCGGCAGGATCAGGCCGTAGGCCACCACCACCATGAGGTCGGCGCCCAGGGCGGCCAGTTCGGCCTGGACCTCCGGCGACCTGAGCGACTCGGGCTGATGGACCGGCAGGTCGTGCTCGAGGGCGAGCCGCTTGACCGGGCTCGGGGTCAGCCGGCGACCGCGGCCCGCGGGGCGGTCCGGCTGGGTGTAGACGGCGATCACGCGGTGGCGGCTGGCGAGCAGCGCCTTGAGGCTTTCGGCGGCGAAGTCGGGGGTGCCGGCGAAAATGATGCTGAGGGGTCGAGACATGAATCGAGCCTTGCCAGTGGGCGATGCCTTCATGATAACGGAGCCGGGCGGAAACGACGAAGGCCGGCGCCATGCGCCGGCCTTCCGGAGAGAGAAGCGTCGAGGAATCAGGCGCTCTGCATCAGCTTGTGGCGCTTCTGCATCTTCTTCATGACGCGGTCGCGCTTGAGCGGCGAGAGGTAGTCGACGAAGAGCACGCCCTCGAGGTGGTCGTGCTCGTGCTGGATGCAGTGGGCCAGCAGGCCCTCGGCCTCGAGCTCGAAGGGCTTGCCGTCGCGATCCAGCGCCTTGAGGTGGACCTTCAGGGCGCGTGGCACCTCGGCGTAGTACTCGGGGATCGACAGGCAGCCCTCGCTCATGAGGTCGCGTTCCTCGCCGATGGGCGTATATTCCGGGTTGATCATCACCAGCGGCCTGTCCTGGGCGTCGCTGACGTCCATCACGATCACCCGGCGATGCACGTCGACCTGGGTGGCGGCCAGCCCGATGCCGCGGGCGGCGTACATGGTCTCGAGCATGTCGTCGACCAGCCGGCGGACCTCGTCGTCGACCGTCTCCACCGGCGCTGCCCGGGTGCGCAGGCGCTCGTCAGGGAATTCGAGGATCGGTAATTTGGCCATGGCGTTGGTTTCACCGTTATGCTGTCATTTACAGAATGACACTATTCTAGAAGGATGCGCCCGGGACAGAAACCGCCGATAGCGCATCACGTCGATAACCTCAGACTATACCACGCCGGCCGGGTTCACCGAGAGCACCAGAGGGCCGGTGCCGAGACGCGGGGGAGAGCAGGGATGAAGCAGAGCAGAGACGGCAGGCAGCGGCGGCGCTGGCCGACCCGGGCAGCGATGCTGCTGGGCATGGCATTGACGCTGGGAGGACCGGTCGCGGGCGCCCAGGCCCAGGGGCTCAGCTGGGATGACGGCCTGCGAGGCGATGCCCCGGATCGCTACACCGTGGTGCGTGGCGACACCCTGTGGGACATCTCGGGACGCTTCCTGCGCCACCCCTGGCAGTGGCCCGAGGTGTGGCAGGTCAATCCCCAGATCCGCAACCCCCACCTGATCTACCCCGGCGATGTCATCTACCTCTACGACTGCAACGGGCGCCCCTGCCTGGGCCTCGAACGCGGCCAGGGCCAGGTGCGGCTGTCGCCGGAGATGCGCACCATTCCCCATCGCGAGGCCATCGAGCCGATTCCCCTCGAGGCGGTGCGTCACTTCCTGCGCGACCATCGCATCGTCGATGACCCGGAGAGCCTCGACGAGCTGGCCTACGTGGTGGGGGGCGACGATCGCCGCCTGATGAGCGGCGTGGGCGATCGCCTCTACGCCCGCGGCGAGGTGGAGGGCAGCGGCCGCGTCGGCTTCTACCGCGTGGGCGACCGCTTCCTGGACCCCGCCACCGGCGAGCTGCTGGGCCTGGAGCTCGAGAGCGTCGGCCAGGCGCGTCGCGAGCGTCAGGAGGACGAGATCGTGGTGCTGGAGGTGACCTCGTCCCGCCAGGAGGTGCGTAACAACGATATCGTGCTGCCCCTGGAGGTCCGCGACCTGGTGACCGAGTTCACTCCGCGCGCCCCGGAGCAGGAGGTGGAGGGCACCATCCTGGCGGTGCCGGGGGGCGTGCAGTTCATCGGCCGCCTGCAGGTGGTGGCGCTGGACCGCGGCCGCCGCGACGGCCTGGAGCCCGGCCACGTGCTGATGGTCGAGCAGCGTGGCGAGCTGGTCAGCGACCCGCGCACCGGCGAGTCCCTGCGCCTGCCGGGGGAGGATGCCGGCCTGGTGATGGTGTTCCAGCCCTACGAGAAGATGAGCTACGGCCTGGTGATGAAGGCCAGCCGCACGCTCTCGGTGGGCGACCGGGTCCACACCCCGCAGCGCGGCCTGGACGCCGCCCTGCGCTGAGGAAGTGATGACCACCGCGAGCCCCGGTGCCCGGGAGTGGCTGGCGCTGAGCCAGCTGCCGGGCATCGGCCCGGCGAGGCTGGCCGAGGTGGCAGCCCGCGCTGCGGCCTGGCCCGACGGTTGGCTGGTGCTGCTGCCCCGGGAGGCCGCCACGGCGCTGCGCCTGTGGCTCGACCACCCCGCGCAGAGCCCGCTGAGCGCCGAGGTCGAGCGTGCCGAGGCGTGGCTCGCCGCCGGGCCTGACCGCCATCTGCTCCATCCCGGCCATCCCGCCTGGCCGCGCCTGCTCGGTGAAATCGCCGACCCGCCACCGCTGCTGTGGGGCTGGGGGGATCTCGATGCCCTCTCCCCGCCGCGGCTGGCCATGGTGGGGGCGCGCCGTGCCACCCGGGAGGGGCTGGCCAATGCGGCCAGCTTCGCCCGGGAGCTAGCCGGGCGCGGCTGGTGCGTGGTCAGCGGCATGGCCCTGGGCATCGACGCCGCCGCCCAGCAGGCGGCGCTGGCGGCGGGCGGGCCCAGCGTCGCGGTGCTCGGCTGCGGCGTCGACGTGGTCTACCCGGCCCGCCACCATCGCCTGCATGAGCGCCTGCGCGAGCCGGGCGGGCTGCTGCTCTCCGAGCACCCGCCCGGCACCCCGGCGCGGCCGGCCTACTTTCCCCGCCGCAATCGCATCGTCACCGGCCTCTCCTGCGGCGTGCTGGTGGTGGAAGCCGCCGAGCGGAGCGGCTCCCTGGTCAGCGCCCGGCTGGCCGCCGAGCAGGGCCGCGAGGTCTTCGCCCTGCCGGGCTCCATCCACAACCCCCAGGCCCGTGGCTGCCTGCGGCTGATTCGCGACGGCGCGGCGCTGGTCTGCGAGGTGGACGACATCATCGCCGAGCTGAGCCAGTGGTTGCCCGACCTGCCCGCCTCGGGGGCACCGGCCGATCCGCCGGCGCCGAGCGACCCGCGGCTCGGCGACCCCCTGCTGCGCTGGCTGAGCGGCACGCCGACGCCGGTGGATGCGCTGGTGGGGCTCAGCGGCCTGGGCGTCGTCGAGTGCCAGCGGCGGCTGCTGGAGCTGGAGCTGGAGGGGCGGGTCGCCCATGCCGCCGGCGGCTGGGTCCGGCTATCGGGAGCGTGATAGAATCCGCGGCCGTTACCCGCACCGCCTCTCTGCTCCAGGAGTGCCCATGAGCCAGGCCAGCCAGATCGCCCATGCCGTTGCCGCCCTGCGTCGGGGCGGTGTCATCGCCTATCCCACCGAAGCGGTGTGGGGGCTCGGCTGCGACCCCGACAACGACGAGGCGCTGGCGCGCCTGCTGCGCCTCAAGCAGCGCGACCCCGCCAAGGGGGTGATCCTGGTGGCGGGGCAGCTCGAGCAGTTTGCCGCCTGGCTGGAGGGCCTGCCCCTGGAGCTCCATGCGCCGCTGGCGGCCAGCTGGCCGGGGCCCAACACCTGGCTGGTGCCCGACAACGGACGCAGCCATGGCCTGGTGCGGGGCTGCCACGACAGGGTGGCGCTGCGGGTCAGCGCCCACCCCCTCGTCGCCGCGCTCTGCGAGGCCTTCGGTGGCCCCATCGTCTCCACCTCGGCCAATATCGCCAGCGAGGCGCCGGCCATGAGCGCCGACGAGGTGCGAGCCATCTTCGCCGATGGCCTGGATGCCGTGGTCGAAGGGGAGCTCGGCGGTCTCGAGCGGCCCAGCACCATCCGCGACCTGGTCACCGGCCAGGTGCTGCGTTCTTGAATCCATGCTTTTCGGGGAGACTGCCTTGAGCCACGCTCGACTCGACGACGTCAAGACCTACCTGCTCGACCTCCAGGAGCGGCTATGTGCGGCCCTGGCCGCCGAGGATGGCGGCCAGGGCTTCCGGGAGGATGCCTGGGAGCGCCCCGAGGGCGGCGGCGGGCGCTCCCGGGTGATCGAGGGCGGCCGGGTGTTCGAGAAGGGCGGGGTCAACTTCTCCCACGTCTTCGGCGAGCGCCTGCCCCCCTCGGCCACTGCGGCCAGGCCGGAGCTGGCCGGGCGCAGCTTCCACGCGGTGGGGGTCTCCTGGGTGCTGCATCCGGAGAACCCCCACGTGCCCACCAGCCACGGCAACGTGCGCTTCTTCATCGCCGAGAAGCCCGGCGAGGCGCCGGTGTGGTGGTTCGGTGGCGGCTTCGACCTCACCCCCTACTACCCGGTGCTCGAGGACGTGGTGCACTGGCACCGGGTGGCCCGGGACGCCTGCGCCCCCTTCGGCGAGGGGGTCTATCCGCGCTACAAGGCCTGGTGCGACGACTACTTCTACCTCAAGCACCGCGATGAGACCCGCGGCGTGGGCGGGCTCTTCTTCGACGACCTCAACGAGGGGGGCTTCGAGAGCTGCTTCGCCTTCCAGCGGGCCGTGGGCGATGCCTTCCTCGACGCCTACCTGCCCATCGTGCGCCGGCGCCGGGAAACCCCCTGGAGCGAGCGCGAGCGCGACTTCCAGCTCTACCGCCGCGGCCGCTACGTGGAGTTCAACCTGGTGTGGGACCGCGGCACCCTGTTCGGGCTGCAGAGCGGTGGCCGCACCGAGTCGATCCTGATGTCGATGCCCCCCCTGGCGCGCTGGGAGTACGCCTGGGAGCCCGAGGAGGGGAGCCCGGAGGCGGAACTCTACGCCCACTATCTGCATCCCCGGGACTGGCTTGGCGAAGCACGAGAGGAGAACGAAGCATGATCGACCGCTACTGCGTCTTCGGCCATCCGGTGGCTCATTCGAAGTCGCCGGCCATCCATGCCGCCTTCGCCGAGCAGACCGGTGAGCCGCTCGAGTACAGCGCCATCGAGGCGCCTCTGGAGGACTTCACGGGTGCCTGGCGGCGTTTCGTGGCCGAGGGCGGCCGGGGGGCCAACGTCACCGTGCCCTTCAAGGAGGAGGCCTTCCGCCTCTGCGACACCCTGAGCGAGCGTGCCCGGCGTGCCGGGGCGGTGAACACCCTGATCCTCGGCGGCAACGGCCAGACAGATGGCGACACCACCGACGGCGTGGGCCTGGTGCGCGACCTGAAGCGTCACGGGGTGGGTCTGGCCGGGGCGCGCATCCTGGTGCTGGGGGCCGGCGGGGCGGTGCGCGGCGTGCTGGAGCCGCTGCTGGCCGAGGCCCCCGCGAGCCTGTTCGTGGCCAACCGTACCGCCGAAAAGGCCGAGCGGCTGGCCGCCGACTTCCGGGACCTGGGGGAGGTCGCCGGCGACGGCTTCGACGCCGTGGCCGGTCGGTTCGAGGTGGTGATCAACGGCACCAGCGCCAGCCTCGCCGGCGACCTGCCGCCGCTGCCCGACGACCTCTTCGCGGAAGGGGCCACCGCCTACGACATGATGTACGGCGCCGACCCCACGATTTTTCTGCGCTGGGCCGCCGAGCGCGGTGCCCGCACCGTGGATGGCCTCGGCATGCTGGTGGAGCAGGCGGCGGAGTCCTTCTTCCTGTGGCGCGGCAAGCGCCCCGACACCGCCCCGGTGCTGGCCGAGCTGCGTCGTGCCCTGGCGGGTTGACCCCGCCATCGCTGTCCCTCACCCCCAGGAGAAACGCCAGGTGTCCGATACTCGCCGCTTCACCAGCCTCGGCATCGTGTCGCTGCTGATCGCGCTGTTCGGTGGGGTCTTCCTCGCCGGCCTGATGCTGGTCGCCTCGATCATCGCCGCCAGCGCCCCCGGCGAAGGCGCCGAGCCGGCATCCGGGCTCAGCCTGGTCGGTGTGGAGCTGCTGTTTCTGGTCGGCCTCCAGGCGGTGGCCCTGGGCCTGGGCCTCACGGCACTGCGACGCTCCGACGAGCGGCGGCTGTTCGCCCTGCTGGGGGTCGTGCTGGCGGCGGCGGTGATCCTGCTGGCCGTGACCCTGGGGCTGAGCGGGCGCCTGCCCTGAGGCGCCCGCTGGAGATGGCGAGGTCACCGTCTCTTGACGTACAGCCCCACCATGCAGAGCCCCACCCCGACCACCGACAGCAGCATGCCGCCGTTGACCAGCCAGGGGTGACGCTGCAGCCAGGAGACGAAGGGCTGCGGCGTGTCCCGGCACACCCCCTCCAGGTAGTCCCAGTAGCCCCCCGAGAGCGTGCACTCCCGCACGCTGGAGTGCTCCCAGAAGTAGACGCCCATCAGCAGCAGGATGGGGGCGATCAGCAGCAGTAGTCCGAGTCTCAGCATTCGCTTTCCAGAAATTGGTAGGATATCAGTGTTTCCCTATGGGCGCGGGCAGTTGGGCGTCCGCCCCGCCTGGCGGGCGCGCTCGTAGCGGGCCACGGCGTCATCCATGTTGGCCTGGAGGCCGGCCATGCGCTGGCCCTGGCTCGGGTGGGTGGACATCCAGGCGGGCGGCCTCGCACCGCCGGCGGCCTCCATGTTCTGCCACAGCGTGACGCTGGCGCGGGGGTCGAAGCCGGCATCCGCCATCAGGCGCAGTCCGATCACGTCGGCCTCGCTCTCGTGGCGGCGCGAGAAGGGCAGCAGCACGCCATACTGGGCGCCCAGCCCCAGTGCCCCCATCATCTGCTCGCCGGCCGGCCCCTGCATGCCGGAGACCGAGGAGAGCACGGAGAGGCCCAGCTGGGTGGCGGTCTGGGTGGAGACCCGCTCGTTGGCGTGGCGGGCCAGCACGTGGCCGATCTCGTGGCCGACGACCGCCGCGACCTGGTCCTGGGTCCGGGCGACGTTCAGCAGGCCGGTGTTGATCCCCATGTAGCCGCCCGGCAGGGCGAAGGCGTTGGCCTGGTCGGACTCGAAGACCCGAATCTGCCAGTCCTGGGCGCGCTGCTGCTCGGCCGGCAGCGCAGTGACGATGGCGTCGGCGATGCACTGGGCATAGCGCTGCTCGGCGGCGCCGGCCTGAGGCAGGTCCTGCTGGTACTGGTCGAAGGCCTGGGCGCCCATCTGGTTGAGCTGGGCATCGGAGACCAGGGTGAGCTGCTGACGTCCGGTGGGCGAGGTGGCACAGGCGGTGAGGGCAAGGCTCAGGGCGCCGATGGCGAGGGGCTTGATCCAGCGCATTGCGGGTCTCCTTGGCGAACAAGCGATCATCCAGACGCATGAGACGCTGGACGGGGCGTCGAAGTTCGCCACAAGATACCGGGAACGCCCGCAAGGTCAACCGAATGACACGGAGAAGGAGCCACCATGGATGCCGAGCTGACGCGTCGCCTGCTGAATCTGCTGGATCATGTGGAGCACTGGCTGCCGCCACCGCCCCAGGAAGTGGACTGGAGCCGCGATGTGGCCGCGCTGTGGCAGCGCCACGTGCTGGGAGGCCGGCTGCTGCCGGTGCCGCCCCGGGATGCCCTCTCCCTGGATGACCTGCTGGGGATCGAGCGCCAGAAGCTGGCGCTGGTCGACAACACCCGCGCCTTCCTGCAGGGGCTGCCCGCCAACCATGCGTTGCTGTGGGGCTCCCGGGGCAGCGGCAAGTCGTCGCTGATCCGCGCGCTGCTCAACTCCCTGGCGCCGGACGGGCTGCGCCTGGTGCAGGTGGATCGCCACGATCTCGCCGGCCTTCCCATGCTGGTGGAGCAGCTGCGCGACCAGCCCCACCGCTTCGTGGTCTACTGCGATGATCTCTCCTTCGAGGGGCACGACGACGCCTACAAGGCGTTGAAGAGCGTGCTGGACGGCGCCCTGACCGGGCCGCCGCCCAACGTGCTGCTCTATGCCACCTCCAACCGCCGCCACCTGCTGCCGGAGTCCATGAGCGACAACGAGGGCTCGCGGCTGGTGGGCGACGAGCTCCACCACGGCGATGCGGTGGAGGAGAAGATCTCGCTCTCCGACCGCTTCGGCCTGTGGCTGGGCTTCCACCCCTTCAATCAGGATGTCTACCTGGAGGCCTGCTGCCACTGGGTGACCCAGCTGGGCACCCGGGAGGACTGGAACGCCGAGGCCCGCGCCGAGGCGATCCGCTTCGCCACCCTGCGCGGCGGGCGCAGCGGCCGCGGCGCCTGGCAGTTCGCCACCCAGTGGGTGGGCCGCCGGCGCCTGCACGGGAAGTAGGGTATGGCTCTTGGCAGACTAGCGTGAATCTCGGTTGAGGCTGAGGACACACTGTAGGAGCTGGGCTCCGCCCGGCGAAGGGAGACCGAAGGGCTCCTGGGCGGCATACGCTAACGCAAGCAACGCTGCCGAGGGCGCCTGCGGCGCCATTCGCTCGGCGGAGCCGATCTCCCACCAGTAACCTCAAGCCTCCCCAAACTGCGAAGCACCCAGTCATTACCCCCGCGGAATCAGGCTGCCATCCTCGCCCACGCCCAGGCGGATGGTGGGGGTGAGCAGGCCGGCGGGCAGGGTCATGCCCAGGCCGCGCAGGTCGCCGGGGGTGATGGCCAGCTCGCTGCCGGCGGGCAGCTCGCCCTGGCGCGCCAGCTGGCTGGCCAGCTCCACCATGGGGCCCAGCCCCTCGCGGCCGCCGGCCAGCAGGTCGAAGGCCACCGGCAGGCGCAGGTTGGCGTCGTCACCGGAGGTCAGGGTGACGTCCTGCTCATACTGGCCGCTCACCGGGTCCACCCCGGGCATGTCCAGGCGCCAGCGAAAGCCCGACATCTCCACCGGCGGCATCCCGGTGGGCAGCCCCAGGCCCATGGCCAGGGTCGCCTGCACCGGCAGGCTGCCGGCGCCCAGGCTCGAGAGCGCCAGGGACATGATATCGCTGGTATCGAGGCGGGCATCCACGGCGTAGGGGCCGATGCGCACCTCCTCGACTCCCAGCGAGGTCACCGCCAGGCGGAAGGCGAAGAGCCCGGTCTGGGGCAGGGCCAGGCAGCCGGCGAGCAGGGCGGAGAGGCAGAGCGGCGCGAGCAGGCGCCAGCGCCGGAAACGGGCAGGAACGAGACGAAACATGGGCGGAGATGCCTCCTGTCGGAATGGGGGGTAACGATGGGCGGGGCCCGCGGCGCACTATGCTGCGCTGCAAAATCGGCGCATTAGAGGGCCGGCGGGCCCGGCTGTCAAGCGGATTGTGTCAAGGGGTCGTGCCATGCGGATTCTGCGGGATTCGGCGAGGCGCGGGAAGTGGCCGAAAAGCGACAGCGCCCGATCGCCCCTGGAATGACAAGGGGCGATCGGGCGCCGTGGGGTAGGCTTGATGCGGCAGATTCAGCGGCGGCTCTTGCGCGCCTCCTTGGTGCGCCCCAGTTCCCGCTTCTTGGCCTTCTCGCGGTCGCTGGCGTCCGCCATGGCATCGAAGGGGTTCTTGCCGGAACGGAACTCGAAGCGCATCGGCGTGCCGCGGACCTTGAGCACCTTGCGGAAGGTGTTGGTCAGGTAGCGGCGGTAGGCCTCGGGCAGCGACTCGGTCTGGTTGCCGTGGACCACGATGATCGGCGGGTTGCTGCCGCCCTGGTGGGCCATGCGCAGCTTGATCCGCCGCCCTCGCACCATGGGGGGCTGGTGGGCCTCCACGGCGTCCTGGAGGATGGTGGTCAGGCGGTTGGTGGACCAGTGGGCGTTGGCCGAGGCGAAGGCGCGCTCCAGCGACGGGTAGAGGTCGCCCACGCCGGTACCGTGCAGCGCCGAGATGAAGTGCAGCTCGGCGTAGTCGGCGAAGCCCAGGCGACGCTTGATCTCGGCGCGCATCTTCTCCCGGGCCTCGCTCTCCAGGCCGTCCCACTTGTTGACCGCCAGCACCAACGCCCGGCCGGTGGTCAGCACGTAGTCGAGCAGGTGCAGGTCCTGCTCCACCAGGCCGGTGCGCGCATCGAGGACCATGATGGCGACGTGGCACTCCTTGATCGCCTCCAGGGTCTTGATGATCGAGAACTTCTCGGCGATCTCGTGGACGTTCTTGCGCCGCCGGACGCCGGCGGTATCCACCAGCACATAGGGCTTGCCGCGGCGCTCGAAGGGGATCTCGATGGCGTCGCGGGTGGTGCCCGCCTCGTCGAAGACCACCACCCGCTCCTCGCCGAGCAGGCGGTTGACCAGGGTCGACTTGCCCACGTTGGGGCGGCCGATCACGCCGATGCGGATGCCCTTGGTGCCGGTGTCCACCGGAATGCTTTCGTCGCGCTCGGGGAAGGGCGCGAGCACCTCGTCGATCAGGGCGGTGACGTTGCGGCCGTGGGCGGCGGCGATGGGGCGCGGCTCGCCGAGCCCCAGCTCCCAGAACTCCGCCACGGCGCTGGGCTCGTCCAGGCCGTCGGTCTTGTTGACGACCAGCCAGGTCTTCTTCTGGTTGACCCGCAGGTGGTTGGCGATGGCCTCGTCGGCGACGTTGAGGCCGGCCCGGGCGTCCACCAGGAAGAGTACGATGTCCGCCTCGTCGATGGCGGCCAGGGACTGCTCGGCCATGGCGGCGTCGATGCCTTCCTCGTCGCCGCTGATGCCGCCGGTGTCGATCACCGTATAGGCCTTGCCGCCCAGCACGCCGTTACCGTACTTGCGGTCCCGGGTCAGCCCCGGGAAGTCGGCCACCAGGGCGTCCCGGGTGCGGGTCAGGCGGTTGAACAGGGTCGACTTGCCCACATTGGGGCGGCCGACCAGGGCGATCACGGGGGTCATTGGCGAATATCCAGGGCCTTGAGGGTGCCGTCGTTGGCCAGCACGTGGATGCGGCGGCCGTCGGTGATCGGGCGCACGCTGATGCCGGAGCGGTCGACCCGATCGCGGCCCACCAGCTCGCCGCTGCGGGCGTCGATCAGGTGCAGGTAGCCTTCGAAGTCGCCAAACACCAGGCGGCCGTCGGCGAAGGCCGGGGCGGTGATGCTGCGACCCTCCAGGGCGGTGTTGCGCCAGATCTCGTTGCCGTTGCTGGCGTCCAGGGCGTGGACATGGCCCGCCTCGTTGACGACGAACAGGAAGTCGCCGACCAGCACCGGGGTGTGGTAGCTGGAGTAGTCGATGGCCCACAGGGGCTCACCGCGTGTCGCCTCGAGGGCCACCAGGCGGCCGTTGAAGCTGGTGACGAAGAGGCGGCCGTCCGGGGTCAGCACCGGCTGGGCGGCCAGGTCCACCAGGCGGTCGATGTCGCTGCGGCCCTGGGCAACGGCGATGCGGCGCTCCCACAGGGGCTGGCCGCTGCGGTTGTCCAGGGTGACCAGGCGACCGTTGGCGAAGCCGGCGAAGGTGACCGGGTCGATCACCGTGGGTGTGCCGGTGCCGCGCAGGGTGAGCGACGGTCGACTGGCGCTGTAGCGCCAGCGCTCCTCGCCGCTGCTGCGGTCCAGGGCGGTCACGCTGCCGTCGACGCTCTGCACCACCAGCAGCTGCTGGTTGGGCTGCGGGGCGGCCAGCACCTCGCTGGGCACCCGGGCGCGCCAGCGCACGCTGCCGTCCCGCTGGTTCAGGGCCAGCACCTCGCCGTTGCGGGTACCCAGGTAGACGTCGCCGGCCACGGCGGTCAGGGCGCTGGAGACCGGCACCTCGAGGTCCACCTGCCAGCGGCGATCGCCGCCGTCGGCGGCCAGGGCCGAGACCCGGCCGCGCTCGTCGGCGGCGAAGAGGGTGTCGCCATCCCGGGCGGGGGCGATGGGGTAGCCGGCGCGGCCCAGGCCGCGGCCCGCCCGCTGGCTCCAGGCCGTGGAGAGGGTGTCGCGCTCCTCGAAGCTCGCCAGCTCCTTGGGCGGATACTGCGGCTCCACCTTGTTGCCGGCGCAGCCGGCCAGCAGGGCCAGGCCGGCCATGGCGGCGATCAGGAATCTCGGTGTCATATCGTGGCCTCGTCATGCCCCAGGTTGTCGAGCTTGAGCTGCACGCCGTAGAGCGGCTGTTCCCGCGCATCGGCGAGGGCCAGTGCCTCGCGCCAGGCCTCCCCGGCGTCGTCGGTCTGCCCCAGGGCGTGGTAGGCGTCGCCGCGCACCTCGGCGCGCTGGGCCGCCAGGGCCTCGGGGACGCCGGCCTCCAGGGTGGCCAGCGCCGCCTCGGCCTCGCCCTCGGCGACCTGCAGGCGTGCCAGGCGCAGGCGGGCCAGCCCCTTGACGTAGTCGCGGCCGCTGGCGTCGATCACCGCCTCCAGGGCGGCGCGGGCGCCGGGAAGATCCTCGTCGGCCACCGCCAGGCGGGCGTCGATCAGTCGGGCCAGGTCGGCGTAGAGGGTCTTGCCGTGGTTGTCGGTGATCTCGACCACCAGCTCACGGGCCTCGGCCAGGCTGGCATCGTCGAGCTGGGTACCGGCGGTCAGGTTGATCAGGTGCTGGTAACGGGCCGAGGCGGCGCTGGCCTGGTTCTCCTGATAGCTCTGCCAGGCGTTCCAGCCGACCACGCCGGCGGCGGCGATGGCCACCCCGGCGATCAGCGAGACGCCGTTCTCCTTCCACCAGCGCTTGAGCGCATCGAGCTGCTCTTCTTCGGTTCTCAGCTCCGCCACGGGCGGCCTCCTTGTAGGGTTCCGATGGGCGCAGGCGACAGGCCGGCGCCGGAATGATCAGGTGTTACGGGAGGTCAGCAGGCCGCTCAGCACCTCGGCCAGCGCTTCCTGGCGCAGGCTCTGCTGCTCGCGCTCCTCGCGCAGGAACTTGAGCGTGACGGTGCCCTGGGCCAGCTCGTCCTCGCCCAGCAGCAGCGCCAGCCGGGCGCCGCTCCTGTCGGCCTTCTTGATGCGGCTCTTGAAGCTGCCGCCGCCGCAGTGCAGCTGGGCGCGCAGCTCAGGGAGCTCGCCGCGCAGTCGCTCGCCCAGCAGCAGGGCGGGGCCGGTGGCGGCGTCATCCATGGGCAGCAGGTAGAGGTCGAGCTCGCCGAGGGCGGCGTCGGGCACCAGTGCCAGGGTCTCGAGCAGCAGGATCAGCCGCTCGATGCCCATGGCGAAGCCCACCGCCGGGGTCGGCTTGCCGCCCAGCTGCTCCACCAGGCCGTCGTAGCGGCCACCGGCACACACCGTGCCCTGGCTGCCCAGCGCCGTGGTGGTCCACTCGAAGACGGTGCGGCCGTAGTAGTCCAGGCCGCGCACCAGCCGCGGGTTGATCACGTAGGCGATGCCGGCGGCGTCGAGCATGGCGCAGAGCGCCTCGAAGTGGGCGCGAGAGTCCTCGTCCAGGTGGTCGATCAGCTTCGGCGCCCCGGCCAGCATCTCGGCCATCTCCGGGTTCTTGGAATCCAGGATACGCAGCGGGTTGCTGGAGAGGCGCCGACGGGAATCCTCGTCGAGCCGGTCGTGGTGCTGCTCGAAGTAGGCGACCAGCCGCTCGCGATAGGCGGCCCGTGCCTCCGAGGAGCCCAGGGAGTTGAGCTCCAGGGTGACGTGCTCCATCAGGCCCAGCTCGCGCCACAGGCGCGCCGAGAGCAGGATCACCTCGGCGTCGATGTCCGGCCCCTCGAGGCCGAAGGTCTCCACGCCCACCTGGTGGAACTGGCGGTAGCGGCCCTTCTGGGGGCGCTCGTGGCGGAACATCGGGCCCTGGTACCAGAGCCGCTGGGTCTGGTTGTGCAGCAGGCCGTGCTCCATGGCGGCACGCACGCAGCTCGCCGTGCCCTCGGGGCGCAGGGTCAGGCTGTCACCGTTGCGGTCCTCGAAGGTGTACATCTCCTTCTCGACGATGTCGGTGACCTCGCCGATGGAGCGGGCGAACAGGGCGGTCTGCTCGACGATGGGGGTGCGGATCTCGGCGTAGCCGTAGCGGGCCAGCAGGGCCCGCACCTTGCCCTCGAAGTACTGCCACAGCGGTGACTGCTCCGGCAGCAGGTCGTTCATGCCGCGGATGGCCTGGATCTTCTTCTTGCTACTGTCAGACTTGCTCAACGCTTGCTCCTTGATGGGTCGCCGCGGCGATGGGGGCTACGGCTCAGCCGCGGGCGATCATGTCCTGCTCGGCCTGTTCCTTCTCGCGCACCTTGTCGCGGATCAGCCGCTCGAGGTCGTCGACCAGGTGGTCGTTGCGCAGCTTGGAGGCCGGCTTGCCGTCGATGTAGACGAGGTTGGCCGGGGAGCCGCCGGTGAGGCCGATGTCGCTCTCCTTGGCCTCGCCGGGGCCGTTGACCACGCAGCCGATCACCGAGACATCCAGCGGGGTCATGATGTCCTCGAGGCGCTCCTCCAGGGCGTTCATGGTGCCGATGACGTCGAAGTTCTGGCGCGAGCAGCTGGGGCAGGCGATGAAGTTGATGCCCTTGGCGCGCAGGCGCAGGCTCTTGAGCATGTCGAAGCCGACCTTGATCTCCTCGACGGGGTCGGCGGCCAGGGAGACCCGGATGGTGTCGCCGATGCCGTCCATCAGCAGCAGCCCGAGTCCGATGGAGGACTTGACGGTGCCCGAGCGCAGCCCGCCCGCCTCGGTGATCCCGAGGTGCAGGGGCTGCTCGATCCGCGTGGCCAGGTCGCGGTAGGCGGCCACCGCCATGAAGACGTCGGAGGCCTTGACGCTGACCTTGTACTCCTGGAAGTCGAGGCGGTCGAGGTGGTCGATATGGCGCATGGCGGACTCCACCAGGGCCGCCGGCGTGGGCTCGCCGTACTTCTTCTGCAGGTCCTTCTCCAGCGAGCCGGCGTTGACGCCGATGCGGATCGGGATGCCGTTGTCCCGTGCGGCGCTGACCACGGCGCGTACGCGATCCTCGCGGCCGATGTTGCCGGGGTTGATGCGCAGGCAGTCGACGCCGAGCTCGGCGACGCGCAGGGCGATCCTGTAGTCGAAGTGGATGTCCGCGACCAGCGGAACGCTGACCTCGCGCTTGATCCTGCCGAAGGCCTCGGCGGCGTCCATGTCGGGCACGGAGACGCGGACGATGTCGGCGCCGGCCTCCTCGAGGCGGCGAATCTGCGCCACGGTGGCGGCCACGTCCAGGGTGTCGGTGTTGGTCATGCTCTGCACCGAGATGGGGGCGTCGCCCCCGACGGGCACGTTACCGACGTGGATCTGGCGTGACTTGCGACGAACGATGGGGGATGGGGCGTGCATGGTGGCGGATCAATCTCCCAGAGTGAAGCGGGCGACATTGTTGGCGCCGGCGCGGGCGGGGAGGTCGACGGGCTCGCCGGCCCAGGTCAGCTCCACGCCGGTGGCGTTGCCCACGGTGAGGCGGAAGGGCGGTTCGCCTTCGACGCTCGCCGTGGTGCCGGGTTCCTGCAGGCCGACGAAGATGCGCTGGTTATCGGCATCGAAGATCTCGGTCCAGGACTGCTCGTTGAAGGCCAGCTCCAGCCGGCGCGGGTCCGCGGTGGCTTCCTCCTCCACGACGGCCTCCTCGGCAGCGTCGCTGGCGACCGGTGCGGAGTCGGCCAGGGCCAGGGCGCCATCGGCGTCGACCTCGGCCGGCGCCTCGGCAGACTCCGCGGGCGGCGCGTCCTGGTCCTCGACCAGCCCCAGGTCGCCGTCCTCCACGGGCAGCGGCGGCAGGCTGTCATCGGCGGGCGCCTCGGCCACCGCCGGTGCGGCGGGTTCGGCGATGGTGGTGGTGGTGCCGTCGAGGCCATCCACCGCCACCGGGCTGCTGTCGCTGATGCCGGGGGGCTCGTTGCCGCCGCGGCTCTGCCACCACATCAGGGTCAGGCCGATCAGGCCGGCGATGACCAGCAGGGTCACCAGCCGGAACAGCCAGGCGCCGAGCCGGGAAGGGGGACGAGTGACCTGCACCGGGGTGACCTTGCGCTCGCTCTCCTCGCCGCCGAAGCGGCTGCGGTAGGCGTCGAGCACCGGCTTGTCCTCGATGCCCAGCAGGTGAGCATAGGCGCGCAGATAGCCCCGCCGGTAGGTGGGGATCGGCACCTCCTCGTAGTTGTCCTCCTCCAGGCCGCGAACCACCGCGGGGCGCAGGTTGAGGGCGCCGGCCACCTCGCCGATCGAGAGGCCCTGGGACTCCCGCTCGCGTCTGAGCTGTTCGCCCGGCGAAGCCGAGAAGGCGATGTCCGCGGAGTCTGGTGTCTGGGTGTCGCTCATGGCTGAGCATCCTTCGTCATGGAATCGTGAATCAGGGCGTGCCGGAGCGGCCGTCCAGTTGTTCGCTGTAGAAGGCCGCGGTGGTTCGGTCGCCGCGGGCCTGCGCAATATCCCGTGCCAGGCTCAGGGCTTCCCGGCTCGGGCCGGCCAGGCGGATGAAGGTATCGATCTGCTGCTGGGCGCGCTCGAGGTTGCCCTCGGCCACCTCCAGCTCGGCCAGGGTGTAGTAGCTGCGGGCGCTGCGCGGGTCGATGCTCTGGGCACGCTCCAGGCTCCGGCGGGCGGCGGCGATGTCGCCGAGCTCGCGCTGGCACTGGCCCAGGTTGGCGAACAGCTGTGCCCGCTGGGGGTACTGGGCGTCGCTCGAGGCCTGCTCGAGCTGCTCGCAGGCCTCGCGGATACGGCCCTGGTCATAGAGGAAGGCCGCGTAGTTGTTGCGCCCCCGGGTGAAGTCGCGATTGGCCGAGAGCGCCCGCCGGAAGGTCTCGTCGGCCAGCTGCCGCTCCCCCTGGCGCTGGTAGATCATGGCCATGGCCTGCAGCGCCTCGGGGTCGTTGGCGTCGATGGAGAGCGCGCGATCCAGGGCGCCCATGGCACGCTGCAGGTTGTTGCGCTCCAGATAGGCGATGCCCAGCTGGGTATAGGCGTCGGCGGGGCTGGCCTCCCGCTCGCTGCCGGCCAGCCCCTGGGACTGGGTGGCGCAGCCGGCCAGCCACAGGCTGCCCAGCAGGATGGCCAGGGCAGGAAGGCGCGAGGCGCCGGGCAGGCGGGCGCGATGCGTCATGGTCTTCTCCCGACGGTCGACACGTGACTCCCCGGGGCGAGCCGGTCGTGGCACATCGCCGGGGAAAAAGGAGGCCTGACCATCAAAGCGTCGCGCCCGGTTGAAGTCAAGGTGACCCACCCGATCAGTCGGCGTCGATCTGGATCGACTGGATATAGCGCTCGTGGCGCCGCGTGCGATCCTTGACCCGTCCCACCAGCTGGCCGCAGGCGGCATCGATATCGTCACCGCGGGTGGAGCGGATCGGTGCCGTGTAGCCCAGCTCATAGAGCCACTGCTGGAAGCGCATCACCTGGTTGCGGGACGGTGTCTCGTAGCCCGAGTGGGGGAAGGGGTTGAAGGGGATCAGGTTGATCTTGCACGGCAGCTCGCGCAGCAGCTCGGCGAGCTGCTCGGCGTGCTCCTGCTGGTCGTTGACGTCCTTGATCACCGTGTATTCCACGGTGACCATGCGGGTGTCGTCGCACTTGGCCAGGTAGCGGTGGCAGGCGTCCAGCAGGGTGCGGATGTTGTACTTGCGGTTGAGCGGCACCAGCTCGTTGCGCAGCTCGTCGTTGGCGGCGTGCAGCGAGATGGCCAGGCTCACGTCGAGCTCGTCGCCGAGCTTGTCGAGCATCGGCACCACCCCGGAGGTGGAGAGGGTGACGCGGCGCTTGGAGAGGCCGTAGCCGTTGTCGTCGAGCATCAGCTTCATGGCCGGCACGACGTTGTCGTAATTGAGCAGCGGTTCGCCCATGCCCATCATCACCACGTTGGTGACGGGGCGGTTGGCGGTGTCCTTGCGCGGGCCCACGCTGCGCTGGGCCACCCACACCTGGCCGATGATCTCGGCGGCGGTGAGGTTGCGCTGGAAGCCCTGCTTGCCGGTGGAGCAGAAGCTGCAGTCCAGCGAGCAGCCCACCTGGGAAGAGACGCACAGGGTGCGGCGCTTGCCGTTGTCGGCGGGGATCAGCACGGTTTCCACGTAGCTGCCGTCCTCCACCTCCAGCACCCACTTGCGGGTGCCGTCGCTGGAGGTGCCCTCGTAGACCACGCCGGGGCCGCGGATCTCGGCCACCTCGGCCAGCCGCTGGCGCAGCGCCTTGGAGAGGTTGGTCATGGCCGCGAAGTCGTCACAGCCCTCGTGGTGGATCCACTTCATCACCTGGGCGGCACGGAACTTCTTCTCGCCGATGGAGAGGAAGAAGGCTTCCATCTCTTCGCGGGACATGCCGAGCAGGTTGGTCTTCTGGGGTGCGGTATCAGCGGTCATGGCGGTCAGCGGGTCTGGAGGAGGGGGAACGGCAGGGTGGGCGGGGACAGAGCCCCACCCGGGGAGACGCGATCAGCGCGGGCAGATCTCGTCGGCGCCAAAGAAGTAGGCGATCTCGCGCTCGGCGGACTCGGGGGAGTCGGAGCCGTGCACGGCGTTGGCGTCGATGGTCTCGGCGAAGTCGGCGCGGATGGTGCCCGGCGCGGCTTCCTTGGGGTTGGTGGCGCCCATCAGCTCACGGTTCCTGGCGATGGCGTCCTCGCCCTCGAGCACCTGGACCACCACCGGGCCGGAGGTCATGAAGCCGACCAGGTCCTTGAAGAAGGGGCGCTCCTTGTGCTCGGCGTAGAAGCCGCCGGCCTTGTCGTCGTCCAGGTGCAGCATCTTGGCGGCGACGACCTGGAGGCCGGCCTTCTCGAAGCGAGCGATGATCTCGCCGATGGCGTTCTTGGCAACGGCGTCGGGCTTGATGATGGACAGGGTGCGCTGGGTAGCCATGGGCATGTCTCCAGTAGGGGATGAGGGGGTGGAGGAATAGCGCCGCGCCGCCCGTGGGCTCCGGGTCGGAGCGTGGGCGGCGCGGTGAATCTGATGAAGCTCGGCAGCTGGCGCCGATTGGGCGCGGATTATACCGCCCCGGAGGGGCGTTGAACAATCGTCGCCGGTTGCGAGGCGCTGCTCCGGCGACCTTGTGGTTTAGACCGTGAAGCTCTCGCCGCAGCCGCACTGGTCCTTGACGTTGGGGTTGTTGAAGCGGAAGAAGCGGTTGAGCCCTTCGTTGACGTAGTCCACCTCGCTGCCGTCGAGCATCTCCAACGCCTCCGGGGCGACGAAGACCTTGACGCCATGCTCCTCGAAACAGGTGTCGTCGCCCTCGGCCTCGTCGGCGAAGTCGAGTACGTAGCTGTAGCCGGAGCAGCCGCTGGGCTTGACCGAGACGCGCAGGCCGAGGCCCGCGCCGCGCTCCTCGAGCACCCGGCGAATCTGGTCGGCGGCGGCGGCGGTAATGGTCAAATGCGCCATGGGTCTCTCTCCTGAAGTCGATGGGTTGGCCCGAGGCCGATGGGTGTCACTGGGCGCTGCGGACGGCCTGGCGACGCAGCCCGGTCAGGGCGTGGCGCAGGGCGGCCAGCGCCATGTCGATGTCGGCCTCGGTGGTGAAGCGGCCGAAGCTGAAGCGCAGCGAAGCCAGCGCCAGGGCGCGGGGCAGGCCGATGCCCTTCAATACATAGGATGGCTCGACGCTGGCCGAGTTGCACGCCGAGCCGGTGGAGAGCGCCACGTCGCGCAGCGCCATCAGCAGCGACTCGCCGTCGACGCCCTCGAAGGCCAGGTTGAGGATATTGGGCACCGACACTTCCACCGCGGTATTGCGGTAGATGCCACCCAGGTCGGCCAGGCCGGCCAGCAGGCGGTCGCGAAGGGCGGTGATGCGGGCCTGGTCGGCCTCGCTCTCGGCCCCGGCCAGGGCGAAGGCCTCGCCCATCCCCACGATCTGGTGGGTGGGAAGGGTGCCGGAGCGCATGCCGCGCTCGTGGCCGCCGCCGTGGATCAGCGCCTCCAGGCGGATATCCGGGTGGCGCTTCACATAGAGGGCGCCGATGCCCTTGGGACCGTAGGCCTTGTGGCCGGAGAGCGACATCAGGTCGATCCCCAGCCGGTTCACGTCCAGGTCCAGGCGACCCACCGCCTGGGCCGCATCGGTATGGAAGAGGGCGCCCCCAGCGTGGGCCACCTCGGCCAGCGCCGCCAGGTCATGGATGACGCCCAGCTCGTTGTTCACTGCCATCAGCGAGACCAGCACGGTGTCCTGGCGCATGGCGTCGCGCAGCTGCTCGGGCGTGATGCGGCCGTCGCGCCCCGGGGTCAGCCAGGTCACCTCGAAGCCTTCGGCTTCGAGGGCCAGGGCGGTGTCTACCACCGCCTTGTGCTCGACGGTGGAGGTCACCAGGTGGCGCCCCCGGGCGCGGTTGGCGCGCAGGTAGCCGGTCAGCGCCAGGTTGTCCGCCTCGGTGGCGCCGCTGGTCCAGACGATCTCGCGGGGGTCGGCGTTGATCAGGTCGGCCACCTGGCGGCGGGCATTCTCCACCGCCTGCTCCGCCTGCCAGCCCAGCATGTGGCTGCGCGAGGCGGGGTTGGCGAAGATGCCGTCGAGGGTCAGGTGGCGCGCCATCAGTTCGGCGACGCGGGGGTCGACGGGGGTGGTGGCGGCGTAGTCGAGATAGGCGGGTGTGGTCATGGCCTCGGAATCTGGTTGGGTGCGGTCCGGCGGTCCGGCGGCCCGGTGGCTCAGGGCGCCGAGGCGAGAATATCGCCGCTGTTGGCCTGGCGGTCGCGCTGGCGTCCGGCGATCTGCTGTACCTCCATGCGGGAGGCGAGCTGGCCCAGGGTGACGCCCTCCAGGAAGCCGTGGATGCGTTCGGAGAGCTCACACCACAGGTGGTGGGTCAGGCAGGTGTCGCCCTGTTGGCAGTCGGAGAGCCCGCCGCAGCGGGTGGCGTCCACCGACTCGTCCACGGCGTCGATCACCCGGGCCACCGAGATCGACTCGGGCGGCTGGGCCAGCAGGTAGCCACCGCCGGGGCCGCGCACGCTCTCCACCAGCTTCGCCCGGCGCAGCCGTGCGAAGAGCTGCTCCAGGTAGGAGAGCGATATCTCCTGGCGCCTGGAGATATCGGCCAGGCAGATGGGGCCCTGCTGGGCATTCATCGCCAGGTCGAGCATGGCGGTGACGGCGTAGCGTCCCTTGGTGGTCAGGCGCATGGCGTCCTCGGCGCCGAAGGAGTCGGCGGTCGGTGAGCGGGCACTCCCCGGGGGAGCACGATCGATCGTGCATTATGGTAAAGACCAAGCGCTTTGGTCAACCATTGGCCCCGCGGTCGCCGCCGCCCCCGGCGTCGGTGTGCCGGGCAGGCGACTTTTCCGGCATGGCGCAGGCGTCGGCATCGTCGAGCACGTCGGCGAAATCCTCGTCGCGCAGTTCCGGCAGGCGGCCGTCGCGATAGCTGGCGTCCACCTTGCGCAGGGTCTGGCACATGCGCTCGATGCGCTCGTCCACGGCGTGCATATGGTCGAGCATGGCCTGGATGGAGCGCGCTACCGGGTCGGGCATGTCCTCGCTGATGCCGTAGGCGTCGAAGCCGAACTTGCGACGCATCGCCTCGCGACGCTCCGGATCCACCTCGAGAATCTCGGCGGCATCGGGGTCGGCGCGCTTGACGATCTTGCCGGGGATGCCCACCACGGTGGCGCCGGCGGGGACCTCCTTGGTCACCACGGCGTTGGAGCCGATCTTGGCTCCGGTCCCGACGCTGAAGGGGCCGAGGATCTTGGCGCCGGCGCCGACGATCACGCCATCCTCCAGGGTGGGGTGGCGCTTGCCCTTGTTCCAGCTGGTGCCGCCCAGGGTCACGCCGTGGTAGAGAGTCACGTCGTCATGGATCTCGGCGGTCTCGCCGATCACCACGCCCATGCCGTGGTCGATGAAGAAGCGTCGGCCGATCTTCGCCCCGGGGTGGATCTCGACGCCGGTGAGCCAGCGCGAGAAAGTGGAGAGGCTGCGCGCCAGCCACTTGAGATTCTTCTTCCACAGCCAGTGGCTGAGGCGATGGATCAGCAGGGCGTGGAGGCCCGGATAGTTGGTCAGCACCTCGAAGGCGTTGCGGGCCGCCGGGTCGCGGTCGAAAACGCTGTTGATGTCCTCACGCAGGCGTTGAAACATGCGGCGGTCCTTGGGCTGGAAGGGGGCAGGGCGGCATCTGCCGCAGAGGATGATATTTTCAGTGTGGGGGCGCGGTAGGCCCCCTTCAAGGCACGGCCTCGGGCGCCGCTCCAGAATAGCCTCAGGCGTGGTCTCGGGGCGGGGCCAGCTTCTCGGTGTCCGAGAGGATGCCGCGCAGGATATTGAGCTCCATGCGCTCCGGGCGGGCCCGGAGAGTGAAGCGGCGCAGGCGAGCCATCAGCTGGCGCGGCATGGCCGGGTCGTGGAAGCCGATGGCGATGAGAGTGCGCTCCAGATGAGCGAAGTAGTGCTCAAGCTCCTCGTGGGTGGCCAGGGCCTCGTCGGGCTCCTCGGTGGGCGCTGGCTCCTCTTCCAGCCAGGCCAGGCGGCACTCGTAGGCGAGCACCTGCACCGCGGCGGCCAGGTTCAGGGAGCTGAAGTCGGGGTTGGTGGGGATATGCACATGGGCATGGCAGCGCTGCAGTTCGGCGTTGGTCAGGCCGCTGTCCTCCCGGCCGAAGACCAGGGCGACCCGGGCGCCGTCGCCGGCCAGCTCCTGGGGCAGGCGCGCGCCCAGCGCCCGGGGCGCGATCATCGGCCAGGGCAGGGTGCGCGAGCGGGCGCTCGCCCCCACCACCAGGGTGCAGTCGGCCACCGCCTGCTCCAGGGTCTCTACCACTCGGGCGCCATGCACCAGGTGGTCGGCGCCGGAGGCCCGCGATACGCTGTCGGCGGTGACCGGCTCGCAGCGGGGTGCCACCAGGGCCAGGTCGGCGAGGCCCATGTTGTGCATGGCGCGGGCGACGCCGCCGATGTTGCCGGGGTGGCTGGTGCCGATCAGGACGATACGGATGCGGTCGAGCATGGTGGGCTTCCCTGGGATGACATGAATCGGGGCGATACCTCGGGGCGGCAGAGTCTAGCATGTTGTGCGGGCCGAGCGCCGCGGGGGCCATCGCCGATGGTCGTGGCGCAACGGGCCGGGGTCTGCTAGGATTCGCGCCGTCCGTTCCAACCGAACGCTTCCACGAACACCCCCGTTCTTTAACACCACCGACTCCCCAAGGCCCGATCATGCATCCGATGGTCCAATATGCGCTGCGTGCGGCACGCAGCGCCGGCGAACAGTTCCTGCGTATCCGTGAGCGTATCGAGAACGCCCACGAAGAGAGCAACCTCGATCGCCTGCTGGAAGACGCCGCCCGCAACGCCGAGGCGCTGATCGTCCGTCAGCTCTCCCGCGGTTACCCCCAGCACGGCGTCGTCGGCCGCTTTACCCCCCACCGCTCCGGTGAGGGTGAAGGTGCCGACACCCTGTGGAAGATCGAACCCTTCCACGGCTACTCCAACCTCGGCGTGGCCGCCTCCGGCTTCGCGCTGTCGGTGGTCTGCATGGTCAAGGGCCGCCCGGAGCATGCGGTGGTGATCTGCCCCTTCAGCGATGACGAGTACCTGGCCAGTCGCGGCCGCGGTGCTCAGCACAACGGCAAGCGCATCCGCGTGCCCAAGACCCACGCCGTGGGCGGCGCCCGCATCGCCATGGGACTGCCGGAGACCTGGCTGCGCCCGCGCCACCTGCCGGCCTACCTGACCCTGGTCCAGCAGCTGGGCCCGGTCATCGAGGTGCAGCGTGCCTCGGGCAGCGGCCTGCTGGACCTGGCCGAGCTGGCCGCCGGCCGCGCCGATGCCGCCTTCGTGCTGGGCCTGGAGGAGCAGGACATGCACGTGGGCAGCCTGCTGCTCAAGGAGACCGGTGCCCTGATGGGGACCCCGGACGGCCAGCCCAGGGTCGAGGTGGAAGGCCAGCTGATGGCCGCCGGCCCGCGCCTCTACAAGGCCCTGGTCCAGCAGCTCAAGCCGCACTTCTAGGTCTCGGTCGAAAGAATACAGGTACGGCCCCCCACTCCCCCCTCAGGGAGCTCTGAACGGCACCCCGAAGGTTGGACACCAAATCCAACCTTCGGGGTTTTTTATTGCGCGGGTCTCCGTGGAGTCGACATGCTAGAGTTGTTAATCTTGTTGAATAATAAGTGCTTTGATGTGTGTGGTGTGAAGTCCGGTGGTCACTCTCTGCAAGTTGCAAGGGCAAGTTGGCTCTACTTTTGATACTTGGTGGCAGACTGGTACGGCGCTGTTTGGGCCTGTTCATAGGCCATGGAGTGGGCTCGCTCGTTCTTTAAACGCCAGTAGGCCGCTAGGGGCTGTCTGCCATGACCGCGTTAAAGGTATGCCTTGGGGTACGACATGACGCTGCGTTCCGTCTTCAAGAATTGGATCGACCACTACTTCTCCGACGAGGAGGCGGTGATCCTGCTGGTAGTGCTGGTGCTCGGTTTCGCCGTGGTGATCCTCTTCGG
>Ga0209075_1000614_pt1 | contig 34848 bp, 29 predicted proteins | sample Stecom2011_FD_187523 | JGI IMG/M metagenome (GOLD analysis project Ga0209075, IMG submission 187523) | Agricultural soil microbial communities from Utah to study Nitrogen management - Steer compost 2011 (SPAdes) (version 2) | ecosystem: Environmental > Terrestrial > Soil > Agricultural land...
TTCCAGACCGGGTCGTTGCTATGGTCCTGCATACTCAGACGTCCTTCTGCTTGGTGCCGAAGATCTTGTCGCCGGCATCGCCCAGGCCCGGCAGGATGTAGCCTTTCTCGTTCAGGCGTTCGTCAACCGAAGCGGTGTAGATGGAAACGTCCGGGTGTTTCTCCAGGACTTTTTCCACGCCTTCCGGGGCGGCTACCAGCACCAGGGCACGGATTTCAGTGCTGCCGGCTTTCTTGAGCAGGTCGATGGTGGAAATCATCGAGCCGCCGGTCGCTAGCATCGGGTCGATGATCAGGGCCATGCGCTGGTCCAGCTCGCCCACCAGTTTTTCCAGGTAGGTTTCCGCTTCCAGGGTGGTTTCGTTACGGATCTGGCCAACCACGCTTACCCTGGCTACCGGAATCAGGCTCAGCACGCCGTCCAGCATGCCCAGGCCTGCCCGCAGAATGGGCACGATGGTAATCTTCTTGCCGTGAATCTGCTCAACGGTGACCGGGCCTGCCCAGCCATCAATGGTCTGCTCCTGCAGGCTGAAATCCTTGGTTGCCTCGTAGGTCAACAGGGCGCCAACTTCCTGGGCCAGTTCACGAAAATTCTTGGTGCTGATGTCTGCCCGGCGCATCAGGCCAAGTTTGTGTTGGATCAGGGGATGCTTTACTTCGTGAACTGGCATTTGTGGTCACCTGTCTGTTCGGATAATCTGGCGTGGATTGGCTTGAATTAAATGGCGTAAGGATAACGTATCTTTAGCCCTGAGTCAGGCACTCATAGGGCCTCGAAACGGCGTCGCAGCAAGATTTTCAGAGAACTATAATCAGCATGAATAAACCCCGTCCGGTTCAGGTGATTGCCGTGTCCAGCGGCAAGGGTGGAGTAGGGAAAAGCAACATAGCCGTCAACCTTGGTATCGCGCTGGCCGAGCGGGGCCGCCGTGTGGTGGTGCTCGATGCCGGATTGGGGCTGGGTAATGTGGATATCCTGCTGGGACTGACGGCCCACCGCAATCTTCAGCATGTGCTGAGCGGTGACTGCAGCCTTGACGATATCCTTGTTGAGGGCCCGGGCGGTATCCGGGTGGCGCCAGCAGCACCGGGCAATCCGGCCATGACCCGACTGAGCGCGGCTGAGCATGCCGGGCTGATTCACGCATTCAGTGATCTGGGCGACCAGACTGACGTACTGATCATTGATACCGCGGCCGGAGTGTCTGATTCGGTGCTGGCATTTTTACGGGCATCACAGGAAATTCTGCTGGTGCTGTGTGATGAGCCGACCTCTATTGCCGGTGCCTATGCGCTGATCAGTATGATGAATCGGGATTACGGCACCAGCCGTTTCCGGGTGCTGGCCAATCAGGTGCGGAATGACCGGGAAGGCGTGCAACTGTTTGAAAAGCTGACCAGAGTTACCGGCCGGCTTCTCGATGCCGGCCTGCACTACAGTGGCGCAATTCCCTATGACGAGGCAGTCAGAAAGGCGGTGCAGCGACAAAAAGCCTTTATGGAAGCCTATCCCAAGGCAAAAGCCTCACTGGCCATGCGGGCCATGGCAGAGAAAGTGGAAAACTGGCCTTTACCTTCTGCTCCCGGGGGCCATCTTGAATTTTTTGTGGAGCGTCTGGTTGGAGCCTGTTAAATGAAACAACTGTATCCCCGTGCCCACGAAGCCCTGCTGTCGGTATCCCGTCAGGACTTTGTTGCCGGCGCAGACCTGGCACCTTCGATTACCGGCCACTCCATCCCCCGGGAAGAAACGGTTCGCCATTTGCTCGGGCTGGTTCCGGAAATTGAGCCGAATCAGGTGGTTATGCACGTGGGCGGTGGCTCCGGGTACCTGACCGCCGTGCTGGCGAAGCTGGCCCGCCGGGTGATCTATGTCGATAAGAACCCCGTGCTTGCCGAAAAGGCCCGGGAGCGATTCTTCCGGAGCAGCCTCCACAACATCGATGTCATGCAGGTGTCTGCCGATGCCGGTGTTGAGGTGGACGAACTCTGCGACCTTGTGCTCTGTACTACCTTTATTTCCGACCCGGGTACCTTGCTGCCCAGCGTCAGAACCGGCGGTCACCTGCTGTGCCTGGAAGGTCGTGCCGGGCCGGTACCCAGCCTCGCCATGTTCCGCAACGCCGGCGGTCAGCTTGAACGGGTACGAACCCTTGGCTGGGTAGATTTCAACCGTAATTCCGAGCAGATCCTGATCGATCTGGGGCTGGTGAGCGACGCCGTGCTGGCTCAGGCCAGAACCGAAGCTGCCTCGGGTAACGAACGGGTTCTGGACGTGGTGCGCCGCAAGCTGAACCTGGAGGAGATTGATCTGTACCGCTCTGTGGCCCAGCAGCGGGGCATGAAATTTATCGATGGTGACGAGGCGCTCAACACCCTGAATGTGGAGTTGTTCCGGCGCTTCTCCCGCACCTTTCTGGATTTGTCCCGGCTGATTCCGGTCACCGAAGAAGACAGCACCCTGACGGTGGTCACCGATGACCCGGACGCCCGCACTGACCAGCTGGAGCGGCTCACACCCAAACACCGCATTGTCTGCATGCTGGTGACCCCCACGGATTTCCGGCGGATCTGGTCTGCCCTCGACCTGACGGTCAAAGGCAGCCGTTTTGTCGCGGAGCAGGGAGCCCGCGGCGCCGAAAAGCCGTCTGAAGCCGGGGCCAGTAAAGACCTGCTGGGTGACGACAACAACAGAAGTATCAGTCCCTATCTGGTGTCGGTCTATGAGGCCATTTTGCTGGATGCGGTGAGCGAAAAAGCCAGCGACATCCACATCGAACAGTACGAGAACCGGGTGCGCATTCGCCTGCGGGTAGATGGCGACCTGCGCGACTTGCCCCAGTACCAGCTTTCGGTCCGGGAGATCCGGGGCGTTATCAACGTAATCAAGCTGCGGGCAGAGCTCAATATTGCCGAGCGCCGGTTACCCCAGGGTGGCCGTTCCCGCTTGCAGCTGGGCAACACCTCCTACGACTTACGGATCCAGACCCAGCCGTCGTTGCATGGTGAAAACGCCATTATCCGCCTGCTGCCACAGACTGGCCGGGCCATGACCATTGCCGAACTGGGTATGTCGTCGGCTATCGGCGCCCGCTATGAGCGCTTGCTGGATAACCCGGCGGGTCTGGTGCTGGTGGTGGGGCCGACCGGTTCCGGCAAATCCACTACCCTCTATGCCGGCCTGCAGACGCTAGCCGACGATGGCCGGCGCAAGGTGATCACGGTGGAAGATCCCATCGAGTACTCCATCGACAACATCCAGCAAACCCGGGTGCGGGCAGATATCGGCTTCAGTTTCGCCGACGCCATGCGGGCCTTCGTCCGGGAAGACCCGGATGTCATCCTGGTGGGTGAGATCCGGGACCAGGAAACGGCCCTGGAGGCCATCCGGGCCTCCCAGACCGGCCACGTGGTGCTTTCAACTCTGCACTGTAACGACGCCGTCGACTCCCTGCAGCGTCTGTATGACCTGGGCATCCACCCCAACTCCATTGCCGGTGAGCTGCTGGCGGTTATCGCCCAGCGCCTGGCCAAGCGCATTTGCAAACACTGCCGGCAGCCGGCAACGCCGGACCCTGTGATTCTGTCAGAAGTCTTTCCCAATGGCGTACCGGCAGATTTTCGCTGCTTCGAGGGGGCGGGTTGCGATAAATGTAACGGTCGCGGCACTCAGGGCCGGGTGGCCATTGTTGAGTATATGGAGGTGGATTCGGACATCCGTAACGCCATTTCCAGCCAGCCGCCCATTGGTGAGTTGCGCTGGCGGGCACTGGATGCCGGCTTGATCACCATGCGCGACAGTGCACTGGACCATGTGATTGAAGGTTTGATACCCATGTCTGAACTGCCGCGCATTCTACCCAGGGAGCGCATGGCACCGGAAGTACGTGGTGGTCGAAGGAGTAACGGATGAAAAACACCAAAACAACGGCAAAGGCAGCCCAGCGCGAGCCGGCCGAAGTCACCTACCGCGAAGAACTCGAAAAGCTGATCGACATGGATCAGGGGCCGGTACCCCCGGGCTGGCAGATGTCGCCCCGGGCGGTGGAAAAGTTTCTGCTGGGCGACGAAAAGCTCGGTATCGAGCGCAAGTTCGTGGCAGACCGGGCTATTGTTACCCGGATTATTATTTCCCTCTGTACCAACCGGGGCTGCCTGCTGGTGGGTGAGCCGGGCACCGCCAAATCCTGGTTGTCAGAGCTCCTGTGTGCGGCTGTCTCCGGTAACTCCACCCTCACCCTGCAAGGGGGTGCTATCAGCCAGGTCAGCCAGTTGTTGTACAGCTGGAACGAAGCGCTGCTGCACAGCGAAGGCCCCAGCCCCCGGGCCCTCGTGCCCACGCCGTTACTGCGAGGCATGATGGAGGGCCGCCTGGTGCGGTTTGAGGAGATCGCCCGCTGCCCCCAGGCGCTGCAAGACGCCATGCTATCGGTGTTGTCCGACCGGGTAGTGGTTATTCCTGAGCTGGGTGGTGACGATGGTGTGATTCTGGCGCGCGAAGGCTTTAACCTGGTGGCCACCTCCAACAGCGTGGATGCAGGCGTACACCAGATGAGTGCCGCCCTGAAGCGTCGCATGGACTTTGAGGAGATCCGCCCGATCCAGAAGTTGGCGGATGAAATGGATGTGGTGAGCCGGGAAGTGAGCAAAGCCAACCTCCGGGCAGGCATCGAGGTGGATCTTGATGGCAAGGTTATCGAGGTTCTGGTGACCATGTTCCACGAACTCCGCAACGGCCAGACCATGGACGGCCGGAGTACCGACCGGCTGGCGGGCGCGGCACTGTCTACTGCAGAGGCGGTATCGGTGGCCCATGCGGCGAGCCTCAATGCCTGGTATTACGGCGGCGGCACCATGACCATCGAGCACCTGATGCATCATATTATCGGTTCGGCCCTGAAAGACCAGCCAGAAGACCGGCGCCGCCTGAAGCATTACTTTGAAACCACCATCGCCCCAAGGCAGGGTGACAACTGGCAGCAGGTCTGGGCACTCAGAACGCTGATTCAATAAGTTAACGCCTGCCAGCGCATGGAGATTTGATGTCGCGCATGGGTAATCCGGTAGCGCATTCGTTATAATGCGCACTCATTCACCGGATGCCCGCGCGGCATCCTTCGCTCTGCAGACGGGGCCCTGATGTCCGAGCCGTTATTACAGGCTGTAAATCTCGAATGTGAGCGCGATGAGCGCCTGTTGTTCCAGAACCTCAGTTTCTCGGTAATGCCGGGTACCGTTACCCGCATCGAAGGCCCCAACGGCTCCGGCAAAACCACTTTGCTAAGAATCCTTGCCGGCCTGAACGATGCCTGGTCGGGAGACCTGCTGTGGTGTGGTGAACCCCGGGGCTGGCAACGCGAATCCTTCCTGCGCAACATGCTGTACCTGGGGCATCGCCCCGGCATCAAACCCTTGCTGACTCCCATGGAAAATCTCCGTGCCCTGATGGCGGGGCGCCGCACCGTCAGTGATGACATATTGTCGCAGGCACTGGCAGGAACAGGACTGGCAGGCTTCGAAAATGTACCCTGTCGCAACCTGTCGGCCGGGCAGCAGCGCCGGGTGGCGCTGGCGCGCCTGTTAATTGCTGACGAACCCTTGTGGTTGCTTGATGAAGTGTTCACCGCGATTGATGCCGATGGTGTCAAAGCCATTGAGGAATTATTGCAACAGCGGGCGGCGGAAGGTGGCGCAGTGTTGGTGACCACCCACCACGACCTGCAATTACCGGGCATGAAGCGCATTACACTGGGAGGAGGGCTGAGTGATGAATGCTGAAACCCGGCCGGTCCTGAAACCGGTAGAGAGCGGCATCGGCCCTTTGCAGGCCATGGCAGCGGTGTTCATGCGGGATGTCCGGGTGGCCTTCCGGCAGCGCCAGGACCTGCTCAATCCGCTGCTGTTCTTTGTGATGGTGGTAACCCTTTTCCCGCTTGGGGTTAGCCCCGAAGTGGCATTTCTCAAGCAGTCCGGTGCCGGTATCCTCTGGGTAGCGGCCCTGTTGTCTGTGCTGCTGTCGCTGGATCACCTGTTCCGGCACGATTTTGACGACGGCACCCTGGAGCAATTGATATTACAGCCACAGCCCCTGTTTCTGTTGATTCTGGCCAAAACCCTGGCCCACTGGATTCTCACCGGCCTGCCGCTGGTGCTGCTTACACCGGTATTGGGGGTAATGGTTCATCAAGACGGGAACTCTGTGGCAATCCTGTGTCTAACGCTGCTGATCGGCACCCCGGTACTGAGTCTGATCGGGGCAATCGGCGCTGCTTTGACCCTGGGATTGCGGTCTGCCGGTGTGCTCTTGTCACTGCTTATCATTCCGCTGTACATTCCCGTGCTGATTTTCGGTACCGGAACCGTGGCGGCAGCGGCAGAGGGTGCGCCAGTAGCCGGTTACCTGGCGTTGATGGGGGCATTTCTGGTGCTGGCGCTGACGCTGGCGCCGTTTGCAGCCGCCGCCGCGCTGCGAATCAGTATGTCTAACAGTTAAAAGAGAGACGGTGACCAACTGATGTGGCAATGGTTTCACAAATTGGGTTCCCCCAAGTGGTTTTACGGCATCGCCAACCGCTACATGCCCTGGCTGCTGGCCAGCGGGTTGATCCTGCTGGCGGCGGGTCTGGTCTGGGGGCTGGCCTTTGCCCCGAAAGACTACCTGCAGGGTAACAGCTACCGGATTATCTTTATCCATGTGCCGTCGGCATTCCTGGCGCAGTCCATCTATATGATGATGGCCTCAGCGGCGGTGGTTACCCTGGTCTGGCGCATGAAGCTGGCGGACGTCTTTGTTAAGGCCGTGGCACCGGTGGGGCTGGTACTGACGTTCCTGTCCCTGTTTACCGGCGCAGTGTGGGGCAAGCCGACCTGGGGTACCTGGTGGGTGTGGGACGCCCGGCTAACCTCCATGCTCATTCTGCTGTTCCTGTATGGTGGCGCCATCGCCCTTGACCGCGCAATCAACGACGAAAAATCCGCAGCCCGTGCCGTAGCCGTGCTGGTTCTGGTGGGGGTGGTAAATATCCCTATCATCAAATATTCCGTGGACTGGTGGAATACACTGCATCAGCCGGCCACCTTCAAGCTGACAGAAAAGCCGTCGATGCCGATGGAAATGTGGGTGCCGCTGCTGCTGTCGGTGCTTGGTCTGTACCTGATATTTGGCTGGCTGGTCTTTTTGCGGATGAAAACCGAGATCCTGCTGCGGGAGCAGCGCACCCGCTGGGTCCGGGAACTTGTTCTGGCGGGAAGGAAATAACCAATGGCATTCGATTCGTTTTCTGCATTTATTGCCATGGAAGGGCACGGCCCCTACGTATGGACATGCTACGCCGTATTCTTTGTGTTGCTGGGGGGCCTGATGATCTGGTCAGCCCGCCACAACCGGGCGGTACTTGATTCCTGCAAACGCAGGCTTGAACAGCAGCAGGGAAGCAAACACAGCGCCCGCCCGAAAGCGGCGGCCAGTTTCACCCGAGTAGAAGTTTCCCAGGACTGAACGGCAGGTAACCCATGCATCCGATTCGCAAAAAAAGACTTACCATTCTGGCCTTTCTGGTAGCCGGCCTTGCGCTGGCTGTTGGCCTGACCACCTATGCACTGCGTCAGAACATCAACCTGTTCTATGACCCCAGTGAAATCTCTGCCGGTAACGCACCGGTCGATGTCCGCATCCGTGCCGGTGGCATGGTTGAAGAAGGCAGTGTTATGCGTGATTCCGAAACCCTGAAAGTGAACTTCCGGGTGACCGATTATTACGCTTCTGTGCCGATCCAGTATGAAGGCATCCTGCCGGATCTGTTTGCCGAAGGGCAGGGCGTGGTGGCCATGGGACGGCTGAACGAAGACGGTTTGTTTATAGCGGACCAGGTGCTGGCCAAGCATGATGAAAACTATATGCCACCTGAGGTGGCAGAGGCGCTGGAAAGGGCGTCGAAAGGACAGCACAGAGCGGCCGATGTAGAGAAAGCGGCAGAAACCACGGCTTACTGAGCCCCGATCTATGACTGATGTTGGAGACTTCTGATGTATCCGGAACTCGGACAGTTTGCACTGATACTCGCGCTGTTGCTGGCAGTGCTCCTTTCCGTTGTCCCGTTGGCCGGCGCCCTGAGCGGGCGTGACAGCCTGCAGGCCTTCGCCCGACCACTGGCTTCGGGCATGTTTGTGTTCACCGGGCTGGCTTTTGCCATTCTGACTCACTCGTTTATGGTGGACGACTTCTCCGTGGCCTATGTGGCCAACAACAGCAACAGCATGCTGCCCTGGTTCTATAAGTTCAGTGCGGTTTGGGGCGGCCACGAAGGCTCGCTGCTGTTATGGATTCTGATGCTCACCGGCTGGACCCTGGCGGTGGCGGTATTCAGCCGCAAGCTCCCGTCTGTCATGGTGTCGCAAGTGCTGTCTGTGATGGGCATGATCTGTGTCGGCTTCTTCCTGTTCATCATCGTAACCTCCAACCCCTTCGACCGGCTGCTGCCGAATGTGCCGGCTGATGGCCAGGACCTGAACCCGCTGTTGCAGGATATCGGCCTGATCATGCATCCACCCATGTTGTATATGGGCTATGTGGGTTTCTCGGTGGCCTTTGCCTTTGCCATTGCAGCGCTGATCAACGGCCGGCTGGACGCAGCCTGGGCCCGCTGGTCCCGGCCCTGGACCACCATTGCCTGGTCATTCCTGACCATTGGTATCGCCTTGGGCAGCTGGTGGGCCTATTACGAGCTTGGCTGGGGCGGCTGGTGGTTCTGGGATCCGGTTGAGAACGCCTCACTGCTGCCGTGGCTGTCTGGTACTGCGCTGATGCACTCACTGGCGGTGACTGAAAAGCGCGGTGTGTTCAAGAGCTGGACGGTACTGCTGGCGATCGTTACCTTCTCCCTGAGCTTGCTGGGTGCGTTCCTGGTGCGCTCCGGTGTACTGACTTCGGTACACGCCTTCGCCTCAGACCCCGAGCGGGGCAGCTTCCTGCTGATGCTGCTGGGCATTACCGTACTCGGTAGCCTGATGCTGTATGCCTTCCGGGCTCCTGTGGTTCACGTGCGTTCCCGCTACGGCTCCCTGTCCCGGGAGATCTTCCTGCTGCTGAACAACGTGTTGCTGGTGTCTGCCACTCTGCTGGTTGCTATCGGAACCCTGTACCCGCTGGTACTGGACTACCTCGACGCCGGTAAGCTGTCGATTGGTGAACCGTTCTTTAACACCACCTTCAGCCCGCTGGCGGTGGCCACAGGCTTGCTGCTCGGCGCCGGTATCTTCTCCCGCTGGAAGAAAACCGATGCCGGCATGCTGGCCCGTAAATTGTTGTGGCCACTGGCGGTCAGCGTGGTTGCCAGTGCTGCGGTCATGGTCAACTATGGCGGTTTTACACCCTGGGCATTCGCCGGTGTGTTTGCCGCCATCTGGGTTACCGTCGCAACCCTGTGGGACTTGTGGGATAAGTCGGCTTCCCGTCACGGGCGAGTGCGCGGTCTGAAGCGCTTGACCCGCAGTTACTGGGGTATGGTGCTCGGCCATATTGGCGTGGCCATGGTGATGGCCGGCGCTACCGTGGTTTCCAACTACGGCATCGAACGTGATGTCCGGATGGTACCGGGCGATTCCGCCATGGTGGGCGATTATGAGATTGTGTTTGTGGAGATCGGCCAACGTCGCGGCGCCAACTTTACCGCCGAATATGGCACCTTTAACGTGTTCCTGGATGGTAAGCAGGTCGCCGACCTGCACCCTGAAAAGCGTAACTATCCGGTGGGCATGAGCGTGATGACCGAAGCGGATATTGATGCCGGTCTGTTCCGGGATGTCTTTGTGGCCATTGGCGAGCGCATCTCCGATGACGCCTGGGCGATCCGCCTTCAGTACAAGCCGCTGGTGCGGTGGTTGTGGCTGGGCTCCCTGGTAATGGCCATTGGCGGCTTCCTGGCTGTTGCTGACAAGCGCTATCGCATTCGTGTTCGGGCGGAAGAAAAGCAGAAAGCCCAGGCAGGCAATGCCGGGACCGCCACTGGCAAGCCGGCGGAGGCTCACTCATGAAGCGCCTGTTGCTGTTCCTGCCACTGGTGATTTCGGTCGGTATTGGTGTGTTTTTGTTTTCCGGTCTCGGCAAGGACCCCAGCAAGCTGGAGTCGGCCCTGATCGGCAAGCCTGTGCCCGAGTTTGCCTTGCAGGACCTGCACGACCCGGAGCACATCCTCGACAACTCGGTCTTCAAGGGCCAGGTGTCGTTGCTGAACGTGTGGGCAGAATGGTGCCCGGCCTGCTGGGACGAGCACGGATACCTTATGCACCTGGCCAGGGACAAGGGCATACCCATCATTGGCCTGAACTACAAAGACCAGCGAGAAACTGCATTCGGGTTCCTCGGGCGTCTGGGCGACCCATACCAGGCCATTATCTTTGACCCGCGTGGCTCCCTGGGTTTTGACCTGGGAGTGTATGGGGCACCGGAAACCTACGTGATCGACGCAGAGGGCATGGTGCTTTACCGGCACGTGGGTGTGGTGAATGAAAGAGTCTGGCAGGAAATCCTGCAGCCCGTATTCAATCAGGCAAAGGGAAACAGCTGATGCGCTTTTATCCGCTACTGTTGGCCATGTTGTTTCTGGTATCACCGGTACAGGCTGAAGTCACCGAAGTCTATGACTTCGATACCCTTGCCGAAGAGCAGCGCTACCGGAACCTGATCGCCGAGCTGCGCTGCCCCAAGTGCCAGAACCAGAACATTGCCGACTCCAACGCGCCCATTTCCAAAGACATGCGTGAAGTGGTTTACCGGATGATGCAGGATGGCTCCTCCAACGACGAGATTGTCGGCTCGCTGGTGGACCGTTTTGGCGAGTTTGTTCAGTACAAGCCGCCGGTGGACAAGCGCACCATCCTGCTGTGGGCCTTTCCCGGCATCGCTGTGGTGGGCGGCTTCCTGATTGTAGCTGGCGTAGTGATGCGCTCACGCAAACAGGACACCAAAGAGCCGGCGCTCAGCCCTGAAGAAAAAGCCAGGGTCAAAGCGATGCTGGCAGACAAGGATCAGCCATCCAAGCGCTGATCCGCGTAACACATTCCTAACTGCGACGAAGACTCCATGACTGAAACATTCTGGATTGCCGCGACGGTATTCACTCTCATCGCCCTGGCATTTGTGCTGTACCCGGTGTTCTTTCACCGCCCCAAGGCACGAATGGACGCAGACCTCAGAAACCAGAACCTGCTGGCTTACAAGTCCCGCCTGAGAGAGCTGGACGAAGAGCACGAAGCGGGCATTCTCGATGCAGAAAGCTACGAGCAGCTGAAAGACGAGCTTGCTGGTTCCATGCTGGATGATGTGCCAGAAAATGAACAGCCCCGCCAGCGCCTGGCCGGCCGCCGCAGTGCGTTGGTAGTGGCCATACTGGCCGTGCTGTTGCTGCCGGCTGGTGCCTATTTCAGTTATGAGCGGTGGGGCGCCATGGACCGGGTGGAGCAGTACATCACCATGCAGGAAATGGGCTCTTCCGGAGACGACCAGGTTGCAAGGATGTCCGAGCTGGCAGACCAGCTGCATGCACGCCTTGCTAACGACCCGGACAATGCCGATGGCTGGGCCATGCTGGGCCAGACCTACATGCGCATCGAGCGCTACCAGGATGCCGCAGACGCCTTCAAGCGCCTGGCGGCCATAACTGAAGAGAACCGGGAAGCCAGTGCCGTGGCCTGGGGCCTTTCCGCCCAGGCGCTTTACTTCAAAACCGAAGGTGAAATGACACCGGAGGTGGTAGCCACCATTGAGTCTGCCCGGGCCCTGGACCCCAATGAAGTAAACTCGCTGGGACTCCTGGGCATCAGTGCCTTCAGCCAGCAAAATTACCGCGAGGCTATCGAATATTGGCAGGCCATTGTGGACGTGGCGCCGGACCACCCGCAGATTGCGTCGATTCGGGGCGGTATTGCCGAAGCCTACAACCGGCTGGGTGAGACCCCTCCTGAGGCCGAGCCTGCAGAGCCCGAGTCTCCATCTGCCGGTGTGGCCCTGAGAATCTCCCTGGATGAAGCCTTCCGGGACGATGTGCCGGGCGACACCACCTTGTTTGTGTTTGCCCGGGCTCTGGGGACTGCCGGTGGCGCGCCAGTAGCGGTAGCCAGAATGACCGCCGGCGTGTTGCCGGTAGAAATCCGGCTGGATGACAGTTACGCCATGTCGCCGGAGTCCACCATTTCTTCAACTGAGGAAGTGATGATTGTTGCGCGGCTCAGCCGGAGCGGCAGTATCAGTCCGGAAGCCGGCGACTGGCAGGGCCAGGTACAAGCCGAAGTGCGGCCACCTGAAGCCGCGGGCGAGCCCGTCGAACTGGTGATCAGCCAGCAACTGACTAACTGATCTGATACAGCGGCGGCAGTCCATGGGGGCTGTCGCCGTTGTGTTGCTTCCGCTTTCTCAATCTCTCCAGCGCCTTTTCAAGCCCCCGAAGAACCTCATCTGACACAGCTTGCCTGTGCTCGGAGAACAGCTGAGCCTGAAGCCGCTCCAGTCCAGCCCCCAGCTCCGGATCTGCACTGAAACGGATAACGTCTTGCACGGTACTGAAGCCCTGGCCCGGAAACCGGAGTTTGGCCCAGTGCAGTAGCCGGCCGGAGGTCTCTGCGGAGCCATTTTTAATGGCACCAGTCAGCTGCTGGTACGCCTGCTTTTCTGTGTCATCTGCCGGTGCCTGAGCGGCCGGATCGTCTACGCGCTGCTGTCTGCGTGAGCGCCACCACAGGGCCAGCGTGGCCAGCCAGAGCAGGGCAAACGCAAGCGTGGTCCACAGCCACACAGGATTAGCCCTGCCTGCGGGAGGCGTCTCTACAGTGGTGGGCGTGGGGGTGCTGGCCGGCGGCTGTTGGCTCGCCGTGGTGTCGGTAACCGGCGCGGCGGTTGCTGTGTCATTGCCGGTAATCCGGTAGCGGCGTTCAGGCAGTACTGCCTGTTCGAGCTGATCGGTTTCGGTGTTCCACCAGGGAATCCGGATGGCCGGTAACAACACCTCTCCGGCCTGAACCGGCACCAGGGCCGCTTCCTGTTGCAGGGTAGCCCTGAGCCCGTCTGGTGTGGTTTCGGTGTTTCTCAGGGGTTGCTCCGGGTAGCTGCGGAGGGCATCGGGCGTGTCTTGGGGCAGTGGCGGCAAGGCTTCTGCCGGCAGGCCTTCTGCGTGCAGGGTGATTTTGCGGTTCAGGTTGGCGCCGGCCGCCAGTTCAGCGGTTGGTGGCAGGCCGTCTTCTGCCAGCGCAACGCTGCGCGCGGGCAGCCAGGGCTGGCCGGCAGGGTAGGTGTCTGGCACAGGTTTGACCTGCACATCGTACAGTTGCTGGCGGTCGCGTAGAAACCGGAGCTGACCGTTGGCATCCCGGGTCTGGCCTTCAAACCGGATGGGCGCCAGGCTCAGCTGGCCCGGTTGCTGGGGGAAGATTGCGTAACGCCGCTCCACCACACGGTAACGAACGCCGTCCCGGTGCAGGGTGAACTCCCGTTGTTTGCCCAGCGATTCGATGATGGCGTCCGGGTGTTCCGGCTCTGACAGCTCGCCACGGACCAGGTTGCCCGAGAAAAACAGCTGTATGGTCAGCACCAGCTGTTCCTGCACGTAGACTTCGGCCTTGTCGGCCGAGAGCTCGATAAAGCTGTCCCGGGCGCTGGCAGGCTGGTCTGGTGGGGTGCCGGTCACCACTTCAATCGCTACTGGTGCAGAGGTGGCATCCTGGAACGTCAGTGCCGGAATGGTCAGCGTGCCGGTGGCCGTTGGTGCCAGCTGGTAGGTCCAGGTGATTTCCCCGGTCATGTTGCCGTTAACGGTCTGCACACTGTAACGCTGGTTGCGGGCCAGAATCTCGAAATCCGGCTCAACCTTTTCGATATCGGGCGACGGCAGCCGCGACAGGTCAAAGTTGAACAGGTTGCTCAGGTTCAGGTCAATTTCCATGGAACCGCGTACGGTCAGGGTCAGTACTTCGCCCTCGTACAGCTGTGTGCGGTCGGGTTCAACCTGCAGCTCGCTGGCCAGGGCCGGTGGCACCGAAGCCAGTGCGGCAAGAATCAGAAAAACCGGGATAAGAATGCGTTTTACCATGATGTATCGCCCTCATCGGGTTGCGTCTGGCGCTGCTGGTACTGTTGCAGGAATTTACGCTGCAAAAGGCCACCGGGGTTGTCGGGGATGCGCCGGAGCCACTGTTCCTGTGCCTGGTCCAGGGCCTGTTCGGACACCTCTGCGGGGGCTTGTGTTGTTTGTTCGCCGCTGTCGCCGCCCTGATCTGCCCGCATATCCTGTCCGGGCTCCTGTTGCTGTTCTTGTTCCTGACCCGGCTGGCTGTTCTGGTCCTCTGAGCCGGCATCGTTCTGCGGTTGCGAATCCTGGCCGTCTTGCGGGTCTTCAGGCCCCTGATCGTTCTGGTCGCCGGGGTCTGACTGGGAGTCTTCACCTTGTTGCTGGTTGTCGTTGGAGCCCTGGTCACCGGACTCGTTTTGCTGCTGGTCCTGGCTTTGGTCCTGATCCTGATCCTGATCCTGCGGTTGTTGCTGTTGCTGGTCTAATAACTGCTGAACCAGGTCCCGGTTCAGACGGGCATCCTCAAAGTCGGGGTTTTGGATCAGGGCCTGCTGGTATGCCTGCAGTGCCTGTGCCAGCTTTCCCGCCCGGGCCAGGGCATTACCACGGTTATAGTGGCCTGTGGCCCCCGGGGTCTGGCTGAAGGCTTCGGCCGCTTCTTCATAGCGCTCGCTCCGGTACAGGGCAGAGCCTTGCCAGTCGGATTGCTGCAGAACTTCGGCTGCCCGTTCCGGGTCTTGCTCGATAAGGGTGCGGCCGCGCTGGTCGTCCCGCTGCCACAGACTGCCCCAGTCCATCGCCATGGCCGGGCGCGGCGCCATGGTCAGGGGTACCAGGCTAAGGGCCAGTACCGCGAAGGCGCCGCGGCGCCAGCCCAACAGCAAGAGTGGCAGCGCCAGCCAGAGCAGCCAGTAGCCGTCGTCTTGCCAGCGGTTTACCGTAAGACCGTTGTCGGTGCTGGCCCAGTCGTCGGGCGCACCGGCTTCCAGTGCCAGCGCGCGGATATCTGCATCTCCCAGCGTCATTTCATGGCTGCTGCCGTTGCTGGCCCGGGCCAGCCGGGCCAGGGCGCCGGGGTTGGCCCGTGCAATTACAATCTCGCCGTTACTGCGGATGAAGCCCCGCTTGGCCAGTGGGATGGGCCCGCCTTCCCGCGTGCCGGCCACCAGGGTGCTGAGGGCATAACCGGAAGCGGCAAGCTGGTTGGTCATGCTGCTGTGGTAGCGCTGCGGCACATCGTCGGAGATCAGCAGGATCCGCCCGCGCCCGGGGGCGCCCTGATCCAGCAGTTCAATGGCCCGCTTTACGGCCAGGTCGGCCCGGTTTCCCTGTGCCGGCATGATGGCCGGGTCCAGGACTCCGAGCATGGCTTCAATGGTGCGGGTGTCTTCGGTCAGTGGCGTGACCACGTGGGCATCGCCGGAATACACCAGCAGTCCGGTCAGGCCACCACCGCGCTGGGCCAGAATATCGCGGATCTTGCGCTTGGCCAGGGTCAGCCGGTCCGGCTCGGTGTCGGTAGCCAGCATCGACAAAGACAGGTCCAGCATAATCACCAGGCTGTCTTCGGGCTGCTTCAGCGGCGTGGGGGCCTGTCGCCAGCTGGGGCCAGCCAGGGCAATGGCCAGGATCACAATCGCTATGTTCAGGGGTAATAGTGGCGAGCGCGTTGCCCTGCCTGATGCACCTTGCCCCGGTTTTTGTAACAGTGGCCGGAGCAGGGGCTGGGGGATGTAGCGGCCCCACCCGGCATCGGCCTGGCGCAGCTGGTGCCGCGCCAGGTACAGGGCAGGCAGTGCCAGAATCAGTAACAGCCAAAGTGGTCGCAGGAAATGAAAGTCAGCCATGGAGCGCCTCCTGGCCGGCGGCGCGTCGCAGCCGGCTGCCGGCTAGCCTGAGCACAGAAACCAGCAGCCACAGGGCAACCGCAATGCCCGCCGGCCAGGCATAGAGTTCGGTAACCGGGCGATAGAACTGGCCTTCCTGTTCGATGGGTTCCAGCTGGTCGATGCTGTCGTAGATCATTTCCAGCTCAGGCAGGCTCCGGGCCCGGAAATAACGGCCACCGGTTTGTTCTGCCATCCGTTCCAGCAGGGCTTCGTCCAGATCCCGGGACGGATTCACCCGGCGGGAGCCCAGCAAACCGCGCTGGACCATAGAGTCGGCGCCGATGCCAATGGTGTAGAGCCGCACACCGGCGGCCTGGGCAATCTCGGTGGCTGTGTCCGGGCTTACTTCGCCGGCGGTATTGGCGCCATCGGTGAGCAGGATGGCAACCCGCTGTTGCTCGGGGCGGTCCCGCAGGCGTTTAACGGCCAGGCCTACGGCGTCGCCAATGGATGTTGCCCGGCCCGCCATACCTAATCCGGCTTCCAGCAGCAGGCTTCTTACGGTTTCCCGGTCGAAGGTCAGGGGCGCCTGTACATAGGGCTCCGTACCGAACAGAATCAGCCCGAGGCGATCGCCCTCCCGGCGGTCAATAAACTCGTTCAGCACCCGCTTGACCGCTTGCAGCCGGTTGATGCCCCGGCCCTGAAAGACCATATCCCGCTCATCCATACTCGGGGAAATGTCCACCAGCAGCATCAGGTCGCGGCCGCTGACCGGCATCTGGATCTGCTCCCCGACATGCTGGGGCCGGGCCACCGCCACTACCAGGCTCAACCAGGCCAAAAACAGCAGTAACTGGCGCCAGCGTGGCGTACTACGGCCATGGGTGCTGACCCCGGGCATGCCGGACAACCAGTGCCCGACCGGAATCACCGGGGCATCCACCGGCTCGCCTTGGCTGCGATTACGCAGGGCTAGGAACAGCAAGGGCAACAGGGCCAGTAGCAGCAACCAGGGATAGGCCAGGGCGATCATAGCTGCGCCTCCAGCCAGAACCGGGCGAAGTCCAGGGCCTGGCCCGGGTCAAGCTCGGCATTCGGGCGCCAGGGGGCTTGCACCAGGGCTTCTGCCATCGGCCGTGAGCCGATACGGTCGGACGGACAGGTTTCCAGCAGGAATTCGGCCCAGCCCTGGCCGGTCAGGGTTTCCGGGTGTCGGTCGGGGTGCGCTTTGCGGGCTACCCGTTTGAGCAGCTGGTTCAGCTCACCGAACCAGTCGCTGCACTGGCGGGCACTGCCCGCCAGCTGCGCCAGTTCCTCCCGGGCCTGACGTTTCCATAGGGTCTGTTGCCGGCGCCGGCGCAGCCACCAGGCCACCAGGGCCGCGATTACCAGAACCACAACCGCCAGAATCCACCAGCCCGGTGCCGGTGGCCACCAGCCGCCGGTTTGCGGCAGATGAATATCACGCAGTTGTGCCAGCGGGTCTTGTGGGTTCATCCGATACGCCCTCCCGGGCCCAGCAGCTGGCGCAGGGCTGCGGCCGGCTCTTCGCTGGTCATCAGGGTGGCCGCCTGCACACCGGAGGTGCGAAAGCACTGCTCCAGCCGCAGCTCATGGCCGGCCACCTTTTCCTGCCAGGCTTTCTGAAAAGCCGGGTTGGAGGCGTCGAACCAGATCGGCCCTTCCGGCCCCGCCACAGCGAATTGTCCGCTGGCCGGGAGCTGCTTTTCCAGCGGGTCCATAATGCGCAGGGCGCTCACCGTATTGTGGCGGCTCAGGGCACCGAGCAGGCTGGTGGTGTTATCGCTGATGTTCATGAAATCGCTGATGATGAAAATCCGGCTGCCGGTGTGGGCCACCCGCCGGGCTTCGGCCAGGGCTGTGTCCAGCCCGTGGTCGGGGGTCGAAGGTCTGGGTGGCACGTCCGGCTTGTGTTGGTGGCTGGCCAGGGTATCCAGCAGGCGCAGTACGGATTTCTTGCGCCGGGCCGGGCGCAGCACCTCCAGGTTCTGGTTGTTGAATACCAGGCCACCCACCTGGTCGCCGGCCCACAGGGCCAGCCAGGCCAGCAGTGCGGTTATCTGGGCGCAACGCACCTGTTTGTAGGCGCCGGTGCTGGCGAAGAACAGGGTCGGGCCCAGATCGGCCATCAGCAGCACCGGCCGCTCCCGTTCTTCTTCGTAGAGTTTGGTGTGGGGTGACTGGCGCCGGGCGGTCACCCGCCAGTCAATGCTGCGGATGTCGTCGCCGGGCTGGTATTGCCGCACTTCGGCAAAGGTCATTCCCCGGCCGCGCTGACGGGACTGGCGCAAGCCGGCCTGGCGCGAACGCACCGGGCGGGCAGAGGGCAGCTTCAGGGCCCTGGCGTCGGCCTGCAGCCGAACCAGTTCCTGCAAGTTGATATGGGTTGCCGGGTTGCTCTGTGGCATGGTGCTCAGGCGGTTACCGGTACGCGGTCGATCAGCCTTTGCAGAACCGTGTCTGCGGTCATGCCTTCGGCCTCGGCCTCGAAGGTCAGCAGAAGGCGGTGGCGCAGCACATCAAAGGCCATGGCGCGGATGTCGTCCGGGGTTACGTAGTCCCGGCCATCCAGCCAGGCCAGGGCCCGGGCGCAGCGGTCCAGGGCAATGGTGCCCCGGGGGCTGGCGCCGAAGGCGGTCCAGCGGGCCAGTTCCGGGTCCAGGCTGGCGGCATCCCGGGTGGCCAGGATCAGGGCCAGCAAATACTGCTCCACCGGTTCGGCCATGTAGATGTCAGACACCGCCTTGCGGGCCTCCATAACCTGTTGCTCGGTAAGACGAATGTCTACCTGTGGTATTCCCTGACGGTAGTCGTTACGGGCAAGGTGCAGAATCTGACGCTCAGCATCGGCGCTCGGATAGTCAATCACCACATGCATCAGGAAGCGGTCAAGCTGGGCTTCGGGTAGCGGATAGGTGCCTTCCTGTTCGATGGGGTTCTGGGTGGCCATTACCATGAACAGTTTCGGCAGCGGGAAGGTTTGCATGCCGACACTGATCTGGCGTTCACCCATGGCCTCCAGCAGGGCAGACTGCACCTTGGCCGGGGCCCGGTTGATTTCATCGGCCAGCACCAGGTTGTGGAAAATCGGCCCGCGCTGGAATTCGAACAGGCCGGTTTCGGCCCGGTAGATTTCGCTGCCGGTGACATCGGAAGGCAACAGGTCCGGGGTAAACTGGATTCGGTGAAAGTCGCCTTCCAGGTGGTCGGCCAGGGCTTTTACTGCGGTGGTCTTGGCCAGGCCCGGGGCCCCTTCCACTAAAAGGTGGCCATCGGCCAGCAGGGCAATCAGCAGTCTGTCTACCAGCTTGTCCTGACCGATGATGCGTTTTGCCAACTGTGTTCTGAGGTTTCTGAACGTTTGTTGTAACGACATGGAGTTCACTGCTCTTGGTTATTCTGGTCCAGCGGCGCGGGTATTTACGCCCGTAGGTAGTTGCCGCAGTTTTGAGGTCTGGCCGGCAAAAATCAAGAGCTTGACTATCCTTATGTGACGATACTGTGATTACGTTTCTTTCATACAAAAAAACCAGAGGTTGGATATGAATGCGCTGACAATTGCCAGCAAAGAACAGTTTTTCGAGCAACTGGCTGAAGCATTCGCAGACAAGCTTGCGGCAGCCGAGGCCAAGAAAGTTGTAGACTTCGCCCGGCAGCACTATGCCCACAGTCCCCTGGAGGAGCTTGTCAGCCGGCGTTTCTCTGACACCTATGGCGCGGTATTGGCGGCCTGGCAGTTCCTGCAGAAGCGCAGTGCAGACCAAACCCCGGTTTCTGTGTTCAATCCGGACCTGGAAAGTGACGGCTGGCAGTCAACCCACACGGTCATTTTTATCCTGCATCCGAACATACCGTTTCTGATCGACTCCCTGCGCATGGCCATCAACCGCCGGGAAATTGGTACTCATTCCATCCAGCATTCCATTTTGCAGGTTGAGCGCGACGCCAGGGGTAAGCTGAAAAAGCTGCACTCGGCGAAGAAATCGTCAGCCGCCGCCTACGAAGCGTTCATCGTGCTGGAAATCGACCGGCACAGCGATCCTGAAGACCTCGCCGGCCTGGCTGAGGCCCTGCAGACCGTACTGCACGAAGTACGCATCGCGGTAGAAGACTTCCCCCGGGTGAAAGAAAAAGCCGTAGAAATTGCGCAGGAGCTGGACGCTACCACTGCCGGCATCAGCGCCGAAGACAAGGAAGAGGCCCGGGCTTTCCTGAGCTGGCTCACCGAAGACCACTTCACCTTTCTGGGCTACGACGAGTACGACTTCGCCAAAGATCGCCACGGCATGGTGGTGCGGCGGGTAGAAAACTCGGAGCTGGGCATCTTGAGGGTGAACAATGAACGCACAGACAAAGTGCGGTTGAATGAGCTGCCCCAGCGCACGCGCCATGAAATGACCCGTACCGACGACATCTTTATCTTCGCCAAGTCGGCCCAGCGTTCCCGGGTGCACCGGCCGGCCTACCCGGACTACATCGCAGTCAAAAAGTTTAACGCCAAAGGCGAAGTGGTGGGTGAGCGACGCTTCCTCGGGCTTTATACCGCCCGGGTGTTCAACGAGCGGCCTGATGAAATCCCGCTGCTGCGTACCAAGTTCGAGGCGGTCATGAAGCGCTCGGGCTTCATGCGTGGCGACTATGCCGGCAAGGAGCTGGAACAGATTCTCACCCTTTACCCCCGTGACGAGATGTTCCAGATTAAAACCGATGAGCTGCTGCGGGTGGCCAAGAGCATTCTGTACATCCAGGAGCGCCGGCGCATCGAGCTGTTCATGCGTGAAGACGTTTATGGCCAGTTTGTTACCTGCCTGGCGTTCTTCCCCCGCGACATCTACAACACGGAGTTGCGCCTGAGGGTGGAGCAGGTGTTGACCGACCGGCTGGAAGCCGATGACATCGAATTTGTCACCCACTTCTCCGAGTCGCCGCTGGCACGGGTACAGTTCACTATCCGGGTGCCCCAGGTAGAAAACCGCAAGTTGCCGCTGGCCGAAATCCGGGACCGGGTTATCGAACTGGCTCAGTCCTGGCGTGAGGGCCTGCTGTCGTCCCTGCACGAAGCCTATGGTGAAGAACGGGGCAACGATTTTTACCGGATTTGGGCAGCAGGTTTCCCGGCCAGTTACACCGAAATGTTCTCACCCCGCCGTGCTGCCATCGACCTGGACCATATCTCCACCGCTGTCCGTGTCGACGACCTGGCCATGAGCTTCTACCGTGCCCTGGAAGAAGACGACGACACGCTGCACTTCAAACTGTTCTATCCGGACGAGCCGCTGCCGTTGTCGGATGTCATGCCGATCTTCGATAACCTCGGCTTCCGGGTGATTGGTGAGCACCCGTTCGAGGTGATGGACCGCACTGGCAAGATTGTGTGGATTCACGACTTCACCCTGCAGGCCCATTCCGGTGGTGTCGATATTCATCGTATCCGGCCGATCTTCGAGGAACTGTTCCGCAGGGTGTGGCACGGAGAGGCAGAAAACGACGCCTTCAACCGCATGCTGCTGTCGTCGTACATGAGCTGGCGGCAGATTGCCCTGTTACGTACCTATGCCCGTTACATGCGGCAGATCCGCTTCTCCAACAGCCAGACCTTTATTTCCAACACCCTGGTCAATCACGTAAACCTGACCCGGATTCTGCTGGAATACTTCGAGGTGCGCTTCAACCCGGACCGCTTCAAGAGCAAAGGCAAGAGTGAAGCGGCCCAGAAAAAGCTGGAAATTGAATTCAATGCCGGCCTTGAAGAAGTCGACAACCTCAGTGAAGACCGCGTGCTCCGGCTCTACCTGGAGCTGATGCAGGCCACCCTGCGTACCAATTACTACCAGCCGGACGCCCAGGGCGAGCCCAAGCCTTACATCAGTGTGAAGTTCGACCCCACACGCATTCCCGAAATGCCGCTGCCCATACCCATGTTCGAGATCTTTGTGTATTCGCCCCGGGTGGAGGGTGTGCACCTGCGCGGCGGTAAAGTCGCCCGGGGCGGGCTACGCTGGTCTGACCGTTTCGAAGACTACCGCACCGAAGTACTGGGCCTGGTGAAAGCCCAGCAAGTGAAAAACGCGGTCATCGTACCGGTTGGAGCCAAGGGCGGATTCGTGGCCAAGCGGCTGCCAGACCCGTCTGACCGGGAGGCCTTCCAGGCCGAAGGCGTTGCTGCCTATAAAACCTTCATCCGTGGCCTGCTCGACATTACCGACAACCTGGTGGATGCCGGCATTCAACCCCCGGAGCGGGTGATCCGTCACGACGAAGACGATCATTACCTGGTGGTGGCTGCTGACAAAGGTACAGCCTCCTTCTCTGACATCGCCAACGGCCTGGCGGCGGAATACGGCTTCTGGATGGGCGATGCCTTCGCCTCCGGCGGCAGTAACGGCTACGACCACAAGAAAATGGGTATTACCGCCCGTGGCGCCTGGGTGTCTGTAGAACGCCACTTCCGGGAGATGGGCATCAACCCGGCCGAAGACGAATTCACCGCCATCGGTATCGGCGACATGGCCGGCGATGTGTTCGGTAACGGCCTGCTGAGCTCCGAGAAAACCCGCCTGGTGGCGGCGTTCAACCACATCCATATCTTTATTGACCCGGAACCGGATGCGGCCAGGAGCTATAAGGAGCGCAAGCGCCTGTTCGAAATGCCTCGTTCTTCCTGGGCCGATTACGACAGCAAGCTGATCTCCAAGGGTGGCGGCGTGTTCAGCCGGAACGCCAAGTCCATTCCGGTCAGCCCGGAAATGAAAGCCCTGCTGGGCATCAATGCCGACCGGGTGCCCCCCAACATGCTGATCAGCCACATCCTCAAGGCCGAGGTGGACCTGCTCTGGGTTGGCGGTATCGGCACCTATGTGAAAGGTTCCGTTGAAAGCCATGCCGATGTCGGCGACAAAGCCAATGACGGCCTGCGTGTCAGCGGCGGAGACCTGCGCTGCAAGGTGGTGGGCGAGGGCGGCAACCTGGGGTTCACCCAGCTGGGCCGCATTGAATATGCCCTCAAAGGCGGTCGCCTGAACACCGACTTCATCGATAACTCCGGTGGTGTGGACTGTTCAGACCACGAAGTGAACATGAAAATCCTGCTCAACCGTGCTGTGGCCATGGGCGACCTGACCGCCAAGCAACGCAATGTGATGCTGGAAGAGATGACCGACGATGTCTCTGCCCTGGTGCTGAAGAACAACTACCGGCAAACCCAGGCGATCAGCATTGCCAGTGCCGATACCGCGCCCCGGCTGGAGGAATACCGCCGGTTGATGAATACCCTGGAAAGCGAAGGCAAACTGAACCGGGACCTGGAGTTCCTGCCTCACGACGACGCCCTGACCGAGCGCAAGCTGGCCAAGAAGGGCCTGACCCGGCCAGAGTTGGCGGTGCTGATTTCCTATGTCAAAGGCGACCTCAAGCAGACACTGATCGACAGCACGTTGCCAGATGATCCCTTGCTGGCCGGGGAAATGTTAAAGGTGTTTCCGAAATTGCTCGCCACCCAGTTCTCCACAGAATTGGGCGATCACCAGCTGCGGCGGGAAATCATCGCCACCCAGATTGCCAACGACATGGTCAACCACATGGGTATTACCTTTGTGGAGCGGCTGAACCAGTCCACCGGCGCCGATGCGGCAAACATTGCCCTGGCCTGGATCATCGCCCGGGATGTGTTCCGCATCGACAACTGGTGGGACCGGATCGAGGCACTGGATTACCATGTGCCTGCCAAGCTGCAGCTGGAGCTGATGCAAGACCTGATGCGCCTGATGCGCCGGGCCGTGCGCTGGCTGCTGCGTAACCGCCGTGCCGAGCTCAATATCCAGAGCCATATGGAACGGTTTGCCGACAGTGTTTGGGCCATTACCTCCAGCCTGCCGGATTATCTGGGCGAGCAGGCCCGCAGTAGCTGGGAGCAGCGCCACGCTTACCTGGAAGAGTCTGGCCTGCCGAAAGACCTGGCCTCGGTACTGGCGGGTACCGGTTACCTGTATTCTTCCCTCGGCATTATCGAAGCCCAGGAAGCTACCGGTATGCCCCTGAAAACCGTGGCTAACCTGTACTACGATCTGGGCGACCGGCTTGACCTGACCTGGTTTGCCAATGCCATTGCGGAGCTTACACCCAATTCCCATTGGCAGGCGTTGGCCCGGGAGAGCTTCCGCGAAGATCTCGACTGGCAGCAGCGGGCCCTGACCACCGGCGTGTTGCGGCTGGCCGGCAAGGCCGACAAGGTGCCCGAGAGCGTGGACGCCTGGGAGCAGGCCCACGAGCACATGATCGAGCGCTGGAATGCCATGCTGGCTGAGATCAAGAGTGTACGGGAGCCGGAATACGCCATGTTCTCTGTCGCCCTGCGCGAGCTGCTGGACCTGGCCCAGAGCACCATGCACCAGAACATGGACAGCGACGGCAGCATCTGAGGCTTGCGTTATGCTGTTGATTCCCGTTCAATTCCGCGCGGGAATCAACAGCAGAGGCAGAACCTATGGCGCAGCTCCAAACCAACACACACGACGTTCTGCTCCGGAATGCCGAACTGCTGACCGGCCGGGTGGCCCTGCTGGGCGTATCCGAGCCGGCGTTGCTGGCCCATTGCCCAGAACCCGGGCTGGCCATGAGTGAACACGCCGGTGTGTATGAACAGCTGTGCCAGCATGCGAACTGGCAAGCCTGTTTCGGCTATCAGTGCAACGAGCAGGACGCCGGCGGTTTCGACACCCTGGTGATCTTCCTGCCCAAGGCCCGGGCGGAACTGGAATTACGCCTGGCCATGGCGCGCTATCTGGGCCGCCAAGGGGCCAACCTGGTTCTGGTGGGCGAAAAGAAAGAAGGCATCGCCGGAGCCGTTAAACAGTTCACCGCCGTGGTGGCCGACGCACTGAAAGTCGACAGCGCCCGCCACTGCCAGGTGTGGACCGGCACCAACCACCAACCCCTTTCCCGTTTTGACCTTGCCGACTGGCTACGCTGGACTCAGGTTTCCTGTGCCGGCGTAAGCCTTGAAGTGGCCGGCCTGCCCGGCGTATTCAGTGAAGGCGAGCTGGATGTCGGCACCCGGATGTTGCTGGAAACCCTGGAACAAACCCCGATACGGGCCGACAAGGTACTGGACTTTGCCTGTGGTGCCGGCGTGATCGGCAGCTGGCTGCAAAGTTATCGGCGCGCTCAGGGCCTGCCTCAGGGCGTGGTCGATGCGGTGGATGTCCAGGCCCAGGCCCTAGCCTGCGCCCGTGAAACCTATGCCCGGGCCGGCGCCGAAGGGGAGATCCATGCCTCCGACGGCCTTACGGGTATTCAGGGCCGGTGGCCCGCGGTGGTCACCAATCCGCCGTTTCACAGCGGCGTAAAAACCGATACCTCCATGACCGAGCAATTTCTGCGGGAAGTGGCCGCCCACCTGGCGCCCAGGGGCGAACTGCGGTTGGTGGCCAACAGCTTCCTGCCCTATGAGTCGGTGATCCAGCGTTTTATCGGGCCGGTCGAGAAGCTGGCCCAGGATCGCCGCTTTACCGTATACAGGGCGTTTAACCGTGCCATCCGCTGAAATCCTGCCGCTCCCGGCGGGCGGCCTGAAACTCAACCGCCCGGGCGGAGAGCCAGGCTTGCGGGCCTGGGATGCGGCCGATGAGCTGTTGCTGGCCGAGGCCGGTAAGCGCCAGGCCGAAAGCCCCCGTATTCTGGTGGTAGACGACCAGTTCGGTGCACTCACGCTCGGGCTGGCACAGGCCCACGGGCCGGTTACCAGCGTGGCAGACAGCGCAGTCATGCCCCTTGCCCTGGAACACAATGCTGAACTCAATCCCGGCCTGGCCCGGCCGGCGGTATTACATAGCTGGCTGAACCCGCCAGATGGACCATTCGACCTTGTGGTTTTACGCATTCCCCGCCATGGCGCCTATCTGGGCTGGTTGCTGCGCTGGGTGAATTCTGTGCTGGCGGACAACGGCTGCCTGCTGGCGGGCGGCATGATCAAGCACCTGCCGGACCGCAGCGTTGATGTGTTCGCCGAAGCGGTGGTTACCGAAACCGTGCTGCCGGCCCGCAAAAAAGCCCGGGTGGTGGTCTGCCGCAAAGGGCCGGCGCAACTGCAAGGCTGGCCTGAAAGCTGGAAAGGCTACGCGCTGGCGGGTTTGCCGGCGCCGGTGCAGGCACTGCCGGCCGTTTTTGCCCGTGACAAGCTGGATATCGGCACCCGGGAGTTGCTGCCGCTGGTGGCCCCTGCGGTCCGCAGCCTGGAGCCGGGCGCACGGGTGCTGGACCTGGCCTGCGGCAACGGTGTGCTGGGGTTGTCTGTTCTGGCATGCCGTAGCGATGTCACCGTGGATTTCAGCGATGTGTCCAGCCAGGCCGTTGCCAGTGTGCTGCACAACCTGGGTGCCTGTGGTTACCAGGCTGGCCAGTGCCATCACAGCGACGGCATCCGTGACGATGCCGGTGAGTACCATCTGATTTTGCTGAACCCGCCGTTCCATGAAGGCGGCGTGGTGGGCGATCACATTGCCCTGCGGCTGTTCCGGGATGCGGCCCGGCACCTGACGCCGGGCGGGCGAATGCTGATGGTGGGCAACCGGCACCTGGGTTACCACAAGTCGCTGAAGCGCTACTTTGGCAAGGTGGAGCAGCGGGCGGCAAGCCCGCGCTTTGTGGTGTTTGAAGCGGCGCCCTGAGCGCCTCAGCTATACGCCTTAAAGGGCAGGGCGGTCGTAACCCAGGCGAGCCAGGGTGTCGACAATGGTCTGGGTCTGGCTGTCGATTTCGATGTTCACCTTCTGGCCCTGTTCGGCCGTGCCAAACGTGGTGGCCCGCAGGGTTTCCGGAATCAGGTGAACGTTAAAGCGGTTACCGGTGACCTCGCCAATGGTCAGGCTGGCGCCGTTGATGGCGATATAGCCTTTCGGGAACACATACTTCATCCAGCTCTCCGGCACCTCAAACCACAGGGTGACGTTGTTTTCCGTGCGGATAATCTCAGCCAGTACCGCGGTAGTGTGCACATGGCCGCTCAGCAGGTGGCCGCCAATCTCGTCACCAATACGGGCCGCCCGTTCAAAGTTCACCGGGTCGCCTTCGGCCAGGTCGCCCAGCGTGGTCAGCCGCAGAGTTTCCTGCATGGCATCAAAGTACAGCAGGTCGCTGTCTTGCCGGGTCACCGTAAGGCAGGTGCCATTGATGGCCACCGAGGCGCCGATGGTTACACCTTGCACCTTTGCTTCCGGAAAACGCACCACCAGTGTGTTCAGCCCCGGTGCCTTAATGACTTCCGCGATGGTGGCCACACCCTGAACGATACCTGTAAACATCACGAATCTCCTGAACGGTTGCAGTCATGCCAAGGTATGCTTGACACGGCGGGGTGTCAAACGTATGTTTCAAACAGACGTTTGTTGGAGGCATGGATAACAAAATGGCGCAGTCAGATACCGTAGACCGCATACTTGATGCTGCTGAAGAGCTGTTTGCCGAGCGTGGTTTCTCGGAAACCTCCCTTCGCATGATTACCAGTAAGGCTAAAGTAAATCTGGCCGCTGTCAATTACCACTTTGGTTCAAAAAATGCGCTGATTCATGCGGTTTTCGCACGTTTTCTGACGCCGTTCTCTGCAACCCTGGAAACGGCGTTCGATGAACTGGAAGCAAAGTGCGACGGCAAACCGGCGACCCTGAACCAGACGCTCTGGGCGCTCACCGAAAGCGCCGTGCGTATGCCTCAGCGTAACGAAAAAGGCATTTCCATTTTCATGCGCCTGCTCGGGCTTGCCTATACCCAGAGCCAGGGCCACCTGCGTAAATTCCTTGAGCAGGAATACAGTGAGCCATTCGCTCGCTTTATGCGCTTGCTGAAAGAAGCGACCCCGGAGCTATCCTCGGTAGATCGCTACTGGCGTATCCAGTTTATGCTGGGAGCCACCGCGTTCACCATGTCCAGCAGCGATGCCCTGATCGACATCCTGGAGAACAAGCTGGGTGTACACACCTCGGTGCAGGAAATCGCCGCGCGCCTGGTGCCCTTCCTGGCCGCCGGGATGACGGCACCGGATAAAATGCTGGTTTCAATACCGGGCAAGGCGGCCCCGGTTGCCTGAGCTTCCCTGCCTCGGTTAGTCTTCCCTCTGGTTTCTGGCCGGAGGGAGTTATCTCCTTGCACACCCCTTTGCCCCCCGGGGCTTACCTGAGCATCAATATTGCCAACCAGGCACTCGTGGTATGTTCTGCCGACGGCGCTGTCCTGGCCAGCTATGCCGTATCCACGGCCCTGAACGGGCCGGGCGAGCGCGACAGCAGCGGCTGCACTCCCCGGGGTGAGCACTATATCCGCGCACGAATCGGCGCCGGCCAGCCCCTGAATGCTGTCTTCCGGGGCCGGCGCCCAACCGGTGAAATCTACTCACCATACCTCGCTGCCGAGTACCCTGACCGGGACTGGATTCTCACCCGTATTCTCTGGCTCTGCGGCCGGCAATGGGGGCATAATCGCGGCCCCGGAGTCGATAGCTTCCGGCGATTCATATACATTCACGGAACCCCGGATACCGAGCCTATGGGCGTGGCCAGGTCCCATGGCTGTATTCGAATGCGCAACAGCGATATCGCAGAACTTTTTGATCGTGTGCCGGCTGGCATGCGTGTTTTGATTCAATGAACTGACAAATCCAGAGGGCTGGAATGATCGGAGAAGCGCTGCAAACGTTGAACAGTTGGGCCGCCGAGATAGCCCTCCCGACCCGTACCTTGCACTTGCCCGGGAGTGTAAGGCTCAGTGGCGATAACGAGCAGGGCCGTGAGCCGGCAGGAGACGAAGTATGACAGCGAACGCAAACCCGGTCGGGATTATCGGCGGTACCGGCCTGACCAGCCTGAGTGACCTCGAAATTGTTGGCGAAGAAGCCGTCACCACCCGCTGGGGTGAGCCGTCAGACAAACTGTTGCATGGCCGGCTGGGGGAACAGGCGGTGGTGTTCCTGGCCCGCCACGGCAATCCGCACCGCATTCCGCCCCACCAGGTGAACTACCGCGCCAACCTGCAGGCTCTGTACGATGCCGGGGTTCGAACCGTGGTGGGGGTGAATGCCGTGGGTGGTATCCACAAGGCCATGGGCCCGGCCCATGTGGTGGTGCCGGACCAGGTCATCGATTACACCTGGGGCCGGGCCAGCACCTTCTTTGAAGGGGAGTTGGAGCATGTTACCCACATTGATTTCACCTACCCCTATGACCACGAAAGCCGGCAACTGCTGATTGATGCCGCCCGGGGGCTGCAGCTGGATTTCTCGGATTTCGGTGTATACGCCGCTACCCAGGGCCCACGGCTGGAAACCGCCGCAGAAATTACCCGCCTGGAACGGGATGGCTGTGACCTGGTGGGCATGACCGGCATGCCCGAGGCGGTGCTGGCGGCTGAGCTGGGGATGCGCTACGTATGCCTGGCGCTGGTGGTGAACTGGGCGGCCGGAAAATCCGACCACATCATCACCATGGAAGAAATCGAACAGGCCATTGACCAGGGCATGTCAGGCGTGAAGCAGGTTCTGGAGCGGTCAATGGCCGGTCTGGGACAGCTTAGCCCTCGACCCTCCTGAAAAATACCAGCACGCCAATAGTGGGGGAGTCTATGAAGTGGATTTCCTCGCTGCGCATGCGCCGGGTTTCGCGGATCCAGGTGATCAGCTCTGGCTGTTCACCGTCCTGCCAGTGGTTCAGGTGCACATTGACGTGCAGAAAACGCTGGCGGTCGATTTCAATGTGGCCTTCCACCGCGCGCTGGCCGGCGCTGTCCAGCCAGTCCCCCACGGCAATACGCATGGGGCTGCCGTTGTAATTCTGCGGGAAGCTCTGGTACCAGCCGGCCGTGGCCAGCACCCGGTAGTTGCCGCTGTTCTGCAGCCGGGCCGCCGCCTGGTTCAGGTGCAGCTCGTTGCGCCCGGCCAGCCGGATATCGGAAACCCGGTTGCCGTTGGCATCTTCCACCCAGAGTGAGCGAATACCGCTGAGCGGTGCCTCCACGGGCATGTCGGCCATCTGTTCTTCAACGGCAGAGGGGTTCACCAGTCGCTCTACAATCACCACTTCTGCCCGGTAGAAGTCCGCCGGCGTCTGGGCCAGGGCCTTGCCGGCCGGCATCAATACCGCTACCAGGGCCAGTGCGGCAGTCAAAGCGTGTCTGAAACAGAGATCACGTGCTTGCAAGGGGGTCCCTCCAGCTGATTCGGGTTGGCTCAGGCTTTCTGTGCCGGCTTGTTGTCCGGCCCGAGTTCCTTGAGCATGGCTGAGATGGCGTCGAGTTTACCACTGGTTGAATCATCATTCAGCCGGAAGCGGAAGCTGTTGGCACCTTCCAGCCGGTAGGTGTCTGGTGCAGATTGCACTTTTTTAACCAGCACCAGAGGGTCAATTGGTGTGGTTGCGCCAAACTCCAGCCTGATCCATTCCTTGCCAGCGTCCACTTTTACGATGCCCAGAGCATCCGCTTTCAGGCGCAGGCGGGTCTGGCTGATCAGGTTTTTGGCCGGTTCCGGTAACAATCCGAAGCGGTCGATCATCTCAACCTGAAGTTCTTTTAATCCGTCTTCGTCCTGCACGCTGGCAATCCGCTTGTACAGCATCAGCCGGTTGTGCACGTCCGGCAAGTAGTCGTCGGGAATCAGCGCCGGAATACGCAGGTTCATTTCCGTGCCGTGGCTCAGGGGCAGCTCCGCGTTGGGTGTGCGGCCCTCACGGATGGCTTTTACCGCTTCGTCCAGCAGTTGCATATAAAGGGTGAAGCCGATGCTTTCAATCTGCCCGCTTTGCTCTTCGCCTAACAGTTCGCCGGCGCCGCGGATTTCCAGGTCGTGGGTGGCCAGCATGAAGCCGGCGCCCAGGTCCTGGGCTTCGGAAATGGCATCGAGCCGCTTCTTGGCATCCGTTGAGATGGATTTGGGCGGCGGTGTCAGCAGGTAGGCGTAGGCCTGGTGATGGGAGCGGCCAACCCGGCCCCGCAGCTGGTGCAGCTGGGCCAGGCCGAATTTATCCGCCCGCTCGATAATAATGGTGTTGGCGCTGGGAATGTCGATGCCGGTTTCCACAATGGTGGTACACACCAGCACGTTGAAACGCTTGTGGTAGAAGTCCGACATGATCTGTTCCAGCTGGCGCTCGCGCATCTGGCCGTGGGCCACGCCTACCCGGGCTTCGGGAATCAGTCGGCGCAGGTCTTCGGCGGTTTTCTCGATGGTAGAGACATCGTTGTGCAGGAAGTACACCTGACCACCCCGCAGGATTTCCCGCAGGATAGCTTCTTTTACCATGGCGTCGTCGCGCTGGCGCACAAAGGTTTTCACCGACAGCCGGCGGGCCGGCGGGGTGGCAATAATGGAGAGGTCCCGCAGGTGGCCCATGGCCATGTTCAGGGTACGGGGGATGGGTGTGGCGGTCAGGGTGAGCATGTCGACTTCGGCCCGCAGAGACTTCAGCTTTTCTTTCTGCTGAACGCCGAACCGGTGTTCCTCGTCGATAATCACCAGCCCCAGGTTCTTGAAGTTGATGTCGCCCTGCAGCAACTTGTGGGTACCAATCACAATGTCGGCCCGGCCTTCTTCGATGGCGGTAATGGCCTTGCTGGTCTGGCTGCCACTGCGGAAGCGGCTAAGCAGTTCCACCGTCACCGGAGTGTCGGAGAACCTGTCCCGGAAAGACTCATAATGTTGTTGCGCCAGCAGGGTGGTGGGCACCAGTACCGCCACCTGCTTGCCGGACCAGGTGGCCAGGAAGGCCGCGCGCATGGCCACCTCGGTTTTGCCGAAGCCCACATCGCCGCACACCAGGCGATCCATGGGTCGCTCGCTGGTCATATCTTCGAATACAGACTGAATCGCTACTTGCTGGTCCGGCGTCTCCTCAAACGGGAAGCCGGCGGCAAAGGCCCGGTAGGCCTCTTTCGGGTCCTCAAACTGGAAGCCTTTGCGGGCTTCACGGCGGGCGTATACATCCAGCAATTCCGCGGCGGTGTCGCGGATTTTTTCCAGCGCCTTCTGCTTGGCGTTGCTCCAGCGGTCGGTGCCCAGCTTGTGCAGGGGCGCGTGTTCTTCGTCAGTGCCGGCGTAGCGGGAGATCAGGTGCAGGCTGGAGACCGGCACATACAGCTTGGAGCCACCAGCGTATTCCAGGGTCAGGAATTCATCGGCCTGGCCCCCGGCGCTGATGGTTTCCAGGCCTTTATAGCGGCCCACGCCGTGGTCGATATGCACCACCGGTGAGCCAAGGCGCAGTTCGGACAGGTCCCGGTAGCCGTGGTCGTCCACCTCGGTAGGCTTGTCCCGCCGGCGGCGCTGCAATACCCGCTCGCCAAACAGGGCGGTTTCAGTAATCAGAGCCAGGTTCTGCTCGGGCAACACCATGCCTTGTTCCATAGGGGCAATGGTAATGGCCAGGGTGGTGTCTGTTTGTTCCAGAAACTCCTGCCAGCCGCTGACGGCTGCAAGTGTCAGCTTGTGGTCACCCAGGTTCTCGATCAGGGCTTCCCGGCGGCCAGAGGATTCAGCACAGATAAGTACCCGGCCCGGGAACTCTTTAATAAAGCGCTTCAGCCGGCCCGAAGGGTCTGCCGCCCGCCCGTCCATGGCCACATCGGGTAGGGCATTGGCACCACAGTTCGTGCTGCCGGCGCCATCAACAGGCTCCGGGGCGCAGGTAACTCTGGGGTAGCGCTTTAGCTGGCCAAACACTTCGTCTTGCTGCAGGAACAGTTCGCCTGGTGACAGAATCGGCCGCAGGCGATCATGCCTGCGGTCTTCATACCGGGCCCGGGTTTCGGCATCAAAGGCGGCCACGGCATCGTTCAGCCCGTCGGCCGTAAACACCAGGGTAGACGCCGGCAGGTAGTCGAACAGGGTGGCGGTTTCATCAAAAAACAGCGGCAGGTAATACTCGATGCCCGGGGGCGTAATGCCGTTGCTGACATCCTGATACACCGGGGAGTCTTTGTCTGCGTTGGGGAAGTATTCAAACCAGCGGTTGCGGAAGCCGGAACGGGCTTCTTTGTGCCAGGGGAATTCATGCGCCGGCAGCAGTTCGATCTGCTCTATGCGGTCGATGGAACGCTGGGTTTCCGGATCGAAGGTGCGCAGGGTTTCGATTTCATCATCAAACAGGTCAATCCGGTAGGGCAGGTTGGAGCCCATGGGGTAAATGTCCAGAATGGCCCCGCGTACCGCGTATTCACCGTGCTCGTACACGTTCTCTGCGTGGTGATAGCCGGCAGCTTCCAGTTGCATGCGCCAGCTGTCGATGTGCAGGCTCTGGCCCACTTCCAGTAACAGGGTGTTGCCCTGCAGGTAGTTGGGCGGCGCCACCCGGTGCATCAGGGTGCGGGCCGGTACCACCAGGATGCCATGCTGTGTGGAAGGCAGGCGGTGCAGGGTACGGATTCTCCGGGAGGTAATGTCCTGGTGTGGAGAGAATAAATCGTAGGGCAGGGTTTCCCAGTCTGGCAGTGATAGCAGTTCCAGCCCGTCTTCGGAAATGGCCGCGCCGTCTTCCTCCGGTGGCAGGTTCAGGAAAAACCGGATCGCCTGCTCCAGCCGGATGGCGTCGTCTGTGCTGCGGGTTACAACCAGGGTCAGCCCCTTGTGATTCCTGGCGCTCTCGCAGATGGCCAGGGCATCGCTGCAGCCGGACAGTTGGCCCCATTTGCGGTGGTCTGCGGGTTTTTCCGGCGCCACGGGTGCAATCAGTGCATTGGCGAATAAGGAACGGGCTGGACCTTGGGGCATGGGCAGGCAAATCTCCTGGTTTGGCGCATCGGAAAAGGAAGCGGGCGCTATTCTATCGCTCGGGGATTGCAGTGTCATGGCCGCGCGACCAAGGTCGGGCAGAAACCTATTTGCTGTGGGCGCCGTTAAGTTGGATAATGTGCGCCTTAAATTATCCCCAGTGCTAAACGAGGTCCCAACCGTGAGTCACGAGCAGATCAACCAGCACCTGTCCAACTGGACAGACAGAGAATCCACTGCGGAAGCCATGATCCCGCTGATCGGCCGCCTGTACCGCAAGAACAACGTTGTTACGTCTGTCTATGGCCGTGCGATCATCAACCAGTCTGTGATCGACATCATCCGTGCCCATCGCTTTGTTCGTCAGGTAGAGAACAACGAGCTGTCTGTTCACGACACCCTGCCGATCCTGCAGGAAATGGACAAGCTGGAACTGGGCCGTGCCCACGTAGACATCGGCAAGCTGGCCGTTAAATTCAAGCAAGAAGGCGGCGACCTCGCCGAATTCCTGAAGCGCGAAATCGGCCCGGTGGTTGGTCAGTACGCTGCCCAGTCCCAGGAAGCCTCCAAAAACGAAACCAAAGATGTCGTTCTGTACGGCTTTGGCCGTATCGGCCGTCTGCTGGCCCGGATCCTGATCGAGAAAGCCGGTGGCGGTAACAACCTGCGCCTGCGTGCCATCGTGGTTCGTCAGGGCGGCGCCGACAACGACCTGGAAAAGCGTGCCAGCCTGCTGCGCCGTGATTCCGTGCACGGTCCGTTTGACGGCACCATCACTGTCGATGCAGAAAACTCTGCCCTGATCGCCAACGGCAACTTTATCAAGGTGATCTACTCCGATGGCCCGGACAAGGTTGACTACACCGCCTACGACATCCATAACGCCATCGTAATCGACAACACCGGTAAGTGGCGTGATGAAGAAGGCCTGGGTCTGCACCTGAAATCCAAGGGTGTCAGCCGCGTACTTCTGACTGCGCCGGGCAAGGGCGATATCAAGAACATCGTTTACGGCATCAACAACGACTGGATCACTGATGAAGACAAGATCCTGTCTGCCGCCTCTTGTACCACCAACGCCATTACCCCGGTACTGAAGGCCATCAACGACGAATACGGCATTGAAGACGGCCACGTTGAAACCGTTCACTCCTACACCAACGACCAGAACCTGATCGATAACTACCACAAGG
>Ga0209075_1000615_pt1 | contig 34837 bp, 29 predicted proteins | sample Stecom2011_FD_187523 | JGI IMG/M metagenome (GOLD analysis project Ga0209075, IMG submission 187523) | Agricultural soil microbial communities from Utah to study Nitrogen management - Steer compost 2011 (SPAdes) (version 2) | ecosystem: Environmental > Terrestrial > Soil > Agricultural land...
CAGGATCTGCCAGAAACGTCCCATGGTGGTGAATTCCAGACCTTGGCTGCCGAACCAGAAGCTGAAGTCGACGCCCTGCTTTTGCAAAGTGCCCAGCCAGCCAAAGGCGGTGGAGCCCACCACGACGAAGATCAGCGCCCAGAACAGTACATCCACACCCAGCTTCTGGTATTTCGGCTCATGACCGGACAGCAGCGGAGAAATGTAAAGACCGGTGGCCAGCCAGGCCGTGGCAATCCAGAGAATCGCAAACTGAGTATGCATGGTCCGGCTGACGCTGTAGGGAATAATGTCCACCAGCGGGATGCCGAACAGGGCATGACCTTCCACCGCATAGTGGGCAGTCAGGATTCCCAGCCCGACCTGGGCCAGGATCAAACCAATCACCACCCAGAAATACTTTTTGGTGGCCCGCATGGACGCGGTCGGCTTCATGCTGAACAGAGGGTCAGAGGTGGGCGGTTTAGGGTCGGCTTCTTCCCGTTGTTTGCCGTGGAAGAAGACCATCGCCGCAATACCGGCAATCAGCAGAATGATACTGGCCATGGACCAAAGCCCATTGCCTGCGGTCGGGGCGTTACCCACCAGCGGCTCATGGGGCCAGTTGTTGGTATAGGTCAGATTGGTTTCGCCGGGGCGATCAGTAGTGGCAGACCAGGCAGACCAGAAGAAAAACCCGGTCAAGGCGTGGCGATCGTCACTGTTGGGCAGTGAGTCATGGGCCATCGCATACTGCTCGCGCAGCTCATTGAAGACAGGGTCGTTGCCAAACAGGCTGTTGTAATGGGCGGCCACCTCGCGAATCGCTTCGGCCCGCAGATCGCTGACCACCAAGGTGTCGGTTTCGGCATCATAGCGGTTGGTGCGCATTTCCTGCTTGAGCAGTGCGCCAATTTCCGCCTGCTGCCCTACCCCCAACGTCTCAAAGGACTGCTGGTAGTGGTATTGCGCCAGCTTTTCCCGCAGAGCCAAGGCTTCACGGTGCAGCCAGTCGGCAGACCAGTCCGGCGCCAGGTAAGCACCATGGCCCCAGACCGAGCCGACCTGCTGTCCGCCCGCTGATAGCCAGGCCCGCTGGCCATATTGGATTTCTGAACCGGTATACAGTAACTCACCAGAGTCGCTGACGACCGTTTTGGCGATCGGCGGCGCCGCCTGATAGATCTCCGTGCCGACCCATCCCAGAGCGGCAAATGAGAAGAAGCAAATTATGGCAAGCCATCGCCATAGTTTTTTGGATGATTGCATGGCATCAGCCTCCAGCAGGTCATTGAGAAAAAGCGGCTGACTCTCTCAATTCGGCAGCAGCTTTAAAGTGCATTTTAGTTACACCTTTTAAAGATGCAAGCAAAATACATCTAAATTTGATCAAGCTCAGATTGTGGCTTTCCGAAACAGAATCCTGAGGAGGAGGAGCAGAATTAAATCGACTCTTTCACTAACAACCGTTTGATGTGGTCAATGGCTTTCATGGGGTTCAGCCCTTTGGGGCAGACCCAGGTGCAGTTCTGGATATTACGGCAGCGGAACACGCTGAAAGGGTCCTGCAAGTCAGCCAGACGTTCGTGGATCGCCGTATCCCGCGTATCGGAGATAAAGCGCCAGGCCTGTAACAAGCCCGCCGGCCCCACATAACGCTCCGGATTCCACCACCAGGACGGGCAAGCCGAGGTGCAGCAGGCACAGAGGATACATTCGTAGTAGCCATCCAGTTTTTGTCGGTCTTCGATAGACTGCAGCCGTTCGATTGTCGGCTCGGGGGTGTCGTTGATCAGATAAGGTTTGATGCGTTCATACTGCTTGTAGAACAAGCTCAGATCCACCACCAGGTCCCGGATCACCGGCATGCCAGGCAGGGGCCTCAAGACCAAGGTGTCCTTGCTCCCCAACACCTCACTGACCCGGGTGATGCAGGCGAGACCATTTTTGCCATTGATGTTCATGCCGTCGGAGCCGCACACCCCTTCCCGACAGGAGCGCCGGAAAGTCAGGCTCTGATCCAGAGTTTTGAGGTATTCCAGGGCATCCAGCACCATGCGGTCACGAAAGGCTTCATCCAGCCGAAACGATTGCATGGAAGGCTGGCTGTCCTGCTCCGGATGATAACGGTAGATCTGCACCTTGATCATGAGCGGCCTCCTTCCACTCATCTTACAGTCCTCGATCCTCCCGAACCGATTTAGCCGAGCTGCTGATGATCCTATGCGTTGACAGCTCTTTGCATAAAAATATATTTTATATATACATTACTTTTCGCTCCCTCCTTCCCGGATCGACTGCTGGATATTCCGATGAAACGCTGTTCCCAGCTTCGCAAACTTTCCGTAGAACATCAGGCTGCCCTGAGCCTGGCCGTCCGTGTTAAACGGGCAGCAGATAGCGCCTCGGCGGATGACCTCAAGCCCTGGGTGGTCCAGATTCAGGAACGCTGGTGGTCAGAGCTGCTGCCCCATTTCCAGGCTGAGGAATCAAAGCTGATCCCCGCTCTGGAGGCCGCCGGACAGGCTGATTTGGTGGCACAGGCCATTCAGGAGCACCGGGCCATTGAGGACTTGGTGTTCGACTCGAACCTGCCCTGTCGGACTCGCCTGCGCCGGTTTGCCGATTTGCTCAGGGAGCATGTCCGATTTGAGGAGCGGATTTTGTTTGAAACCGCCCAAACCAAACTTTCCCAGCATGAGCTCGACTTGATTCAAGCCGGCCTAAGTGACGCACCATGACCCACCCCAAAGGTATCTTGCAACGTTTCGGACTGGTTCGGGCCAGCACGCACCAACGGCACCTTGCCCATCAACAGGCCCTGTTCCAGGCGGTGCAGGATCAGCTCAGCGAGCAACAGCAGGAAACGGCGGCGTGGCGGGAGCGCTGTGCCGCGGTTGAAGCGGATCTGCAGTTTGCCCTTACCATTCAGGCCGAGGTGCAGAACTTCTCCCACTCGTTGCTGGGCTTTCGAAACTCCTTTGAGTCCCTGGCACTCTATCTGGAGCGAGAGCGGCGCCGTATTACCGGTGCCAGCGCCACCACCGAGGCCAGCCAGCAGGATCTGCAGGCGATTGTGAGCCGCTTCGGCCAAATCCTGTCCGGCATGACCACCACCTCTGATCATATCCTGTCGTTGCGGCAGGAAACCGGCGCCATTGGCGAGATGGTCAACCTGATCCGGAATGTTTCCAGTCAGACCAACCTGCTGTCGCTGAACGCGGCTATCGAAGCGGCCCGCGCCGGAGAGTATGGCCGTGGTTTTGCCGTGGTGGCCGATGAAGTTCGTGGCCTGTCGGGCAAAACCGCCCAGGCCACGGAAGAGATTTATCAGATCGTCACCAAGGTTCAGACCCAGGCCGAGGACACCGCCAGCGCGTCCAGTACCAATGTCGAACAGGCCCAGACCTATCTCACGGAAGTGGAAGAAAACATTGCCCGTTTCCACTCGGCCCTGTCTGATTTCGGCGAAACCTCGACCCGCCTCAGCCGCAGCGCGGTGCTGGCCCGGATCGAGCTGGCCAATATTGATGAGATCAACCTGCGCCTGCAGGTTTATCGGGCCTTAATGGATGGCGACCCGCAGACCGACATTGCGGTGCCGACCGTTCGTGACTGCGGCATTGGCCAATGGTATTACTCAGAAGAAGCCAAAGAGTACTTTGCTCAGGAGCCGCTGTTCCGCGAGTTGGAAGCCCCTCACGAGGCAGTCCATGAGTATGCCCAGCTGGCGGTGACGGCCCGGCAGGGCGGTCAACGGGATGAGGCTCTTCGGTTCCTGAAGCAGATGGATCAGGCCAATAGCCGGGTGATGCAGATTATTCAGCAGCTGTTAAAAACCGCCGCCTTCTACGACTAAAGCCGGGCGGCGGACCGGCCCGGCCTTTCACACCTATGTCTATCCTGGCCGGGCTTTCCTTCAACCGCAGCCACGACCACTCCAAGGCCGGAATGGCCGCCTAACGGCTTTAGTGGCCCTGTCCATGGCCAGGATGCCCATGCCCCTCAAAATGATGGGGGGCATTCATCAACTCCACCAGAATCTCGGGCGTGATTTCTGCCAACGTCAGAACCTGACCGTCGTACTCCTGAGCCACCTTTTCCGCGGCTTCCCGGCTACCGTAAGAGGCCAGGGTGGGACCCATGGCGCCGGTCAGGGGGGTGCCGATCACATAGAACGCGTCCTGGGCGTTAATCAGGTGTCGATCATCCGGGTGGTGCCAATCTGAGTTGGCCATGTCATGCACATAGAGGGTGGCCCGCAGGTTCTGGTTTTCCGGCTCCAGCCACCAGCTCAACATGTCCCGGGTAGAGCAAAACTTGCGGACCGCACCGGTTTTGTTGTCCACGGACTGTCCCTTGGGACCGGGAAACTCCATCACCAGCATGCCGCATACATGGCACTCATCGCCGGAGTCAAAGGCGACCGGGTCCCTTGAAACCTGTTCTTCCGGGGCCTGAGTGCAGGCCGTGACGCCAAACACTAGTGCCGCAGCCACCAGCATGCCTCGCATGCGACCGGAAACGCTGATCCACGGGTTGTTCATTCAATTTCTCCAGAGCTGACAGTATTCAAAAGGCAATCGGGATGGCGCAGCCAAGCCGCGCCCCTCTTAAACAAGGCGACGGCGGAACACCCCATAGGCCAACAGCAAGGGCACCACCGCCCACACCATCAGTACACCCCACAGCACCAGACTGCTCACTGGCAAATCGGCGCCCAGGGTCATGACACCGGTGGCATTACCGGTGGCCTCAAAGCCCAGCAGGTTGATCAGCCGGTATACGTCAACCGGGTTGCACAGGAGCAGCCAGGGCAGCAGATCCGGATTAAAGCTGCCCTCACTGACCACCAGAATACCCAGCAGCGCCAGATCAAACACCAGCACAAACAGAAACCACAAGCCCAGCGCCAGGCCGGCCGCCCGGGACTTCTCCGCTACTTTACTGCTCAACACATAGGAAAAGGCGAGAAATACCAGCCCCAACAGGATGGATGACAGCATAAAGCGTCCAAAACCCACCACCAGCAGCGTCAGATCCACATCATCCACCAGCAGGGCAATGGCAAGGCCGGCACCGCCAAAACCAATCAGCGTCGCCAGGGTCAGAATCAAACCATGGCCGACAAACTTGCCCAGCAGCAGCTGCCCACGGCCCAGCGGATAGGTCAGCAGCAGCATCAAGGTGCCACCTTCGTCCTCACCCACAATGGCGTCATAGGCCAACAGCAAGGCAATCAACGGCATCAGAAAGGTCGCCAGACTGGCCAGGCTGGCCACGGTTGCCGGAATGGAGGCAAAACCCACCTGCCCGGAAGCCGCCGCCCCGAACCAGGCAATTCCCACTGCCAAAATGGCAAACACCAAACTGATGGCCAGCATCCAGCGGTTACGCAGCCCGTCACTCAACTCCTTGCGGGCAATATTCCAGACCTGGTTCATACTCGGGCTCCTTCTGCCTGCTGTGCATGGGCCTGCTCCATGAAGTAACGATACAAGTCTTCCAGGGAGGGTTGCTGAATTTCCAGATCCGCCGGATCGGCTTGACTGAGCAGGCTCCGTACCAACGTGATTTTGTCATCGGCGCGGGTGGTGATTTCCAGGCCGTTGAGACTCAGGGGCCGTGCCGCGTAGCCGGCGTTCGTCCAGTGCTGCAGCCAATGATCCCGTTGCTCCAGGCCCAGCGCCCGAATCCGGGTCGGCAGTTCGGCCTGACCCCGCAGCTCGCTCAAGGTCCCTACCGACTGCAGTCGGCCCTGGGCCAAAATCGCGGCCCGATCAATATGAGGCTCAACCCCCGGCAAGACGTGGGAGCAGAGAATCACACTGGTGCCCCCCTGGCGCAGCCGGTCGATCAACACGTAGAGATCCTGGGTGGCGATCGGGTCCAGCCCCACGGTCGGCTCGTCGAGCAACAGCAGGCGTGGATTACCCAGCAGGGCCTGGGCCAGCCCCAAACGCTGACGCATTCCCTTGGAATAGGTTTTCACCCGCCGGTTGGCGGCATGTTGTAGGCCCACCTGGGACAACAGCTCTTCCACTTGGCGGGCATCGGCATTCTTCAGCCGGGCGAAGTGGATCAGGGTTTCGCGCCCAGTGAGCTGCGGATAGAACATCACGTTTTCCGGCAGATAGCCCAGTTGGCGTCGCACCTCCGGATCCCGCGCTTCCATCCCCAGCACCTTGACCGAGCCTTCAGTGGGCTGCAACAAGCCCAGAATCAGTCGCATCGAAGTGGTCTTGCCGGCGCCGTTATGGCCGAACAGCCCGAGCACCTCGCCTTCTTTCAGGTTCAGGCTAAAGTCCTTGAGCACCTGGGTTTTCCCATAGTGCTGCTGGACGCCTTCCAGTTGTACTGCGTTCATCAATTCCTCCCCACGACCCCGGCTGTGGCCGGCACCGGTGCTTTCATTAGCGGAAAACTGTCTTGAACCCCCGGTGACTTGATCACCGGAAAGGCCCGCTGGACCCAGCGGAGCAATTCGATGGCGGGGCTGTTCATCAACAGGCGCGCCTCCGGATAGGTCCATAGCAAACGGTCGACGTTATCGTTGGGCTCGTAGGGCACATCGCCCAGGCCGTCGCCGTTACGGTCCCAGCCCAAATAATCACTCCAGTAATTGCCCCGACCTTCCTGGGACCACTCCTGGGTGCGGGTGGCCACGTATTTCACCTGCTGTTCGTTCTCGACAAAGGCGTTGCCCGCGATCTTGTTGTTCTCGGAACCCGCCGTCAGATGAACGCCCAGGTTACTGAACTCGAAGCGGTTACCCTCGATGGTGTTGAACAGGGAGTTATAGATGAACAGGGCCTTGCCCTCCCCCCCGGTGATCATGGTATCGCCGCCGGTATCGCCCCGATGGACCCGGCTGACAAAGTTGTCATTGATTGTGGAATAGGTGATGTAGTTCATCAGGATGCCATAGTTCTGGTCATCCTCGGATCGGTTGCCAACCACCGTCAGATACCGGCTCTGCATCAGCGCGTAGCCGGTACGGGTGCGCAACGTATGGTTGCCCGTCACGTGATTGTTGTTGGCGAACATATAGTGCACGCCGTAGCGCAGATCGTGCAGGAAGTTATTCTCAATGCGGTTCTGGTTGGAAGTATCGATATAGACCCCGTCACGGGTATGCCAGACTTCATTCTCCGCCACCAGGCTGCCGCTGGTATTGAACAAGTGGATGCCATTGCCCCGGTCCTGGGAACGAACGCTTTCATCCCCTTGAATCCGGTTGGCACGGATGATGACATTCTTGGCCTGATCCACCCGAATGCCGAAGCCCACCCCCTGTAGCTGGTTGCCTTCGATCACCGCGCCGGAAGCTTTCGGTTCCACGGTGATGCCCGCGTTCATTGCCGTCAGGTCACGCCCCCAGTTCCGCAGACTACAGCCTTCAAGCCGGATCTCCGGCGCCTGCAGGCGCAGAACGTCCCCGCTTCCCTGAGCGTCCAGAATGGCCCCGGGCTCACAGCGGATCGCCATGCTGTCATTGATGTAAAACTGCCCCCGATATTCACCGGCCGGCAGAACCCATTGCCCTTCGGAGACCGGTTGTAACGGCAGCGTGGAAATTGATTGAAGCGCCATCGCATCGGCCGCCAAGGCGACACCCGCCAATAGACTTGCAACATGCAGGGATTTCATAAGGTTGTCTGCTCGCTGTCCCTCTCGACGGAGGGATCCCAAGTATCTCTTTCATAACCTACCGGAGCACGCCTGAACCATCTCAGGCCCGCCAAACTCGACACTCGTGGGTTAGATTATGAGAGAGCTGCTCAGTGCCTAGCCCCCTCCCGAAACCGGGAGGGGGAAGTACCGCTAGGGCTTAGGCTGGCTCTACCAGCATCCGGCCCATCATCTCCATGTGCAGAGCGTGACAGAACCAGCTGCAGTAGTACCAGTGCATGCCGGGTTTGTCGGCCACAAAGGTAATGGACGAGGTCTGCTGCGGGCTGATCTCCATGCTCACGCCATGGTTCACCATGACGAAGCCGTGGGAGACGTCCTCGATCATGTCGATGTTGGTGATGACCACGGTCACCTCATCGCCCTGCTTGACCTTGAACTCATTGATGCCGAACGAAGGCGCCATTGAGGTCATGTAGACGCGTACCTTGTTACCGTCACGGATAATCTTGTTGTCGGTTTCCAGGGTAACGCCGTCTTTCTTCGCCATGGCAACGGTGTCAGCGAAGTACGGGTCATTCCGATCCCAGATCTTCTTGGTCCGGATCTGATCACGGCGTGCCATGATACAGTCGTGGGGTTCCGCATAGGTGGGGCCGTCGTGTACCAGCACCATTTCATCGCCAGAGATATCAATCAGCTGGTCGTTTTCAGGGTGCAGCGGTCCGGTCGGCAGGAAGCGGTCCTTGGAGAACTTGGACAGCGCCACCAGCCACTTGCCATCGGCCTCACTGGTTTCAGTCAATGACGCGTGGATGTGACCTGGCTGGTAATGCACATCCAGCTTCTGCTTGATGTAGTTCACCTTCTCGCCTTTATAGGCGCGGATGGCCTCTTCAATGTTCCACTTCACCACCTGGCTGTCGATAAACAGCGTGGTGTAGCCATTGCCGCGGCCGTCGAAGGTGGTATGCAAGGGCCCCAGACCCAGTTCCGGCTCACCCACAACCACATCCCGCTCTTCTTTCAACTTGCCAGCGAACAGGTCCGGCAGTTTGTCGATGGCAATGATGGTCACGGTCGGGGACAGCTTACCGTTGGCAATGAAGTATTTGCCATCCGGTGAAGTGTTCAGACCGTGGGGGTTCTTGGGTACTGGAATGTAGCGGGTGAACTCGCTGTCCTTGCCGTTTTTCTTACGGCCATCCACCACCGGCACCTTGGAGTCGCCCAGGGTGATGAACTTCTTGGCTTTGATCGCCCGCTCAATGGCGTGGATATCGAACACCACCACCCAGTCCCGCTCATTACGCATGGTGCCACCGAGATCCAGGGCCCTCTCGGAGTTATAGCAGGTTGAAGCCGCGAAACGGCCGGTGTAGTCCGCGTCCACGTTATCCAGGTTACCGTCAACGATCACCTGGAACGCCACCTCCATGGTTTCCGCATCCACGGCGTTGAACATGGTGTAGCAGTTCTCGGACTGCATATCGTAGTCGCTGCCGTCGTTCGGATGGGGAATCACAAACTCGGCGTTGGCGAACACGTACTTGGTATAGGGCACTTTCTGCAAACGCAAGCCGTGAATGGCCTGAACGTTCGGGATCGTGGTGATCTTGTCGGTTTTCATGATATCAAGACGGATCCGGGCCACCCGGGTGTTCGCCTTGTCATTGATGAACAAGTACTTGCCGTCGTACTTACCATCGGTCATGGAAATGTGGGGGTGGTGACAGTCGCCGTTGGCAAACTTGGCACTCTCGCCCATGATCCGCTTACTTTCGTTGGTCAGACCCCAACCGGTGGCAGAGTCGACGTTAAACACCGGAATCCGCATCAGCTCGCGCATGGAGGGAATCCCCAGAACGCGCACTTCGCCCTGGTGGCCGCCACTCCAGAAGCCGTAATAGGTATCCAGTTCGCCAGGCTTCACCACGACTTTCGCATGGGCATCCTTCACCGCCTGCGCCCAGGCATCCCGGGTCATGACCGCCGAGCCCAGCCCTGCAGCACCTGCCAGAGCCGTGGCGCCAGTCATCGCCGTTGCACCTAAAAAGCTACGACGGCTCAGACCTTTCTTTTCAGCCTCCACCGCGGGGCTTTGGTTCTGCTCTTTCTTACTCATACGTATTGCTCCTTTACAAGGACATTTTCAATGCTGAGTTGTTCTATCGGTCTTCGTTACTGCTGATTTTCATGACGCTGGATCCACTTGCACTACCGGAATCCGGCCAGGAATCTCGGGCGCCTGCTTGTTCCGCTGACGCTTTTTCTTTTTCGCCACCAGAGGCGGGCACTTGTTGTCATTGTGGTAAGTCACCTGACAATCCAGGCAGTGGTGACATTCATTGGCATTGATCGTCCCGTCGGGATGAATGGCCTGAATCTCACACTCCACCGCACAGAGCTGGCAGGGACTGCCACACTCTTTACGCCGTTTGAGCCAGTCGAACAGCCTGAACTTGGTCGGAATGGCCAGCGCAGCTCCCAGCGGGCAGATGTACCGGCAGTAAACCTTGCGGGTGAAAATATTGATGACCAGCAAAATGACCGCGTAGAGCACGAACCACCACTGGCGGTCGAACTTCAGCGTAATGGCGGTTTTGAACGGCTCGACCTCGGCAAACTTCTCCGCGGTCGCCATGGACTCCAGGGAAATGCCAAACAGCACCAGCAAAATGATGTATTTCACGGCCCACAGACGCTCGTGCAGCGCGAAGGGCAATTCATACTGGGGAATTTTCAGTTTGCGGGCGGCTTCATTAATAAGCTCCTGCAGGGCACCGAAAGGACACAGCCAACCACAGAACACTCCCCGTCCCCACAGCAGAATCACGCCAGCGGTGAAGGCCCAGAGAATGAAGATGATCGGATCCATCAGGAACAGCTCCCAGTTGAAGTCCGTAATCACCGAATGGATGAAGGTGAACACGTTGACGATGGACAACTGCCCCAGGGCATACCAGCCAATGAAGATCACGGTAAACGCCAGGTATACCCGACGCAGGTTGTGCATGAAGCGGGGGTATTTCACCAGAGCGTCCTGCAGGAACAGGATCACCAGCAAGGCCACCAAGGCAACGCTCAACACCCCAATCTGAAAGCTCTTCTGATACCAGATGTTGACCCACATCGGACGGTTGGCTTCTTCGATCGCCGCCAGCTCCTCTGCGGTCGGCAGGGGCCGCTCGATATACTCCTCGGGAATCTGGTAAGGCAGCTCAAAGCTGGTGAAGATACTGTCAACCGGACCGGTCTGACGGCGTACCAGCAGCTCTAGCGCCCAGGAGGCACCCGGATCAAACTTGGCGTCCTCGCGCACAATGAACAGGGCCATTTCATGGAATTCGGGCGAGCCCGTGGCAAAGATGTCGTACAGGCGCTGGAAGTCCAGATCCCGGAAACTGATGATATTGCCGAACTGACGGATCTGGACCCGGTCGAAGATCCCGCCGCGCACGTAGCCTGACCCCTTGAAGGAGTACACGCCATTGCCCAGCACGGCAAAGGCATGCTCGCCGGGTTTGAGTTCTTCCATCAGGAAGCGATATTGGTTGTCGCCCAACAGGTTACGACCAATCGTTGGCGCATTGAGATGAGCCACGTAGAGATCGATAAAGGTGTCATTGAGCTGTTCAACCGGTGCTTCGTCAATGCCTTCGGCTTCCGTCCCTTTAAAGGCCTGACTGATATCACCATGGGTGAGGTGCAGGCGGCGGATGGCGCCATTGCCGGTCAGCTCGGTCCAGCCCGCCTGCTCATACACATCCTCGCGCACCGTCGCCGGTCTGGCCCGGGCCTCGATATTGGTCTTGACCAACCCCAGCGAGGCGCCCACTTCATGGGCCGCACGCATCACCACTTCGTTGATCACCATGACGGTGACCGTGGCACCGGAGACCGCGTCAACGGTAATGGCGTTCGGGTCACTGGAGCGTCCCACCACCACCCGCTGGTCCGCCTTGATGCCCGCGTATTTGGCATTGAAGTCATGCAGCCGCTGCTCAGGAATACCAATCAGCAGGATCGGCTCATGGTGTTCCAGCACATAACTGTCGACAATCATGCCCTGGTTATCCAGCAACACCTGCAGGTTGATCGGCTTACCGGAATAAGCCGGAATATTCACCACATTGATGGTCTGAAAGGCATAGCCGTGCACCCTGTTCACGCCGTCACTTAGCGTGCGAACTCCATATTTCCCTTCAGGCTCGGAAATGACTGTGGCTTGCGGAAAGAACTCAACAATTCGTTGACGCTCAAGCTCGGTAAGTTCCGCAGCTTGTGCCACGGAAAAAAGACTCAGCCATGCCAGGCACAACACTGCAAAAAATGTTGCTAAAGCCGGCACTCGCCGATTGGTGCAAAAAATATACATCTTCAATCCCCTATGTACCCAGGTACGGGTTAAGGCCAGAGTCAGTGTACTGAAGAGGGGCCTTAAGAACGCTTGATGCAAATCAAGGTTGTTCATGAATGGCGCCTTTTACCGGTTTTTACCTACAGGGCTCTTTTTATAGTGGTTACTACTAGTCTTAGTATTGATCTTTCAGGCTGACCACAACCTCCTACTGTTTCAGCTAAATTTGTAACGAGCTTCACAAAACTTGATAACGCCCGGCTATCAGGCATACGCAAAAAACAAAAAACCGCAAACAAGCCTTACCTCCTGTAAAGAACCTCGGCCCTTGCAATCTCCCTCTTTCGCCCTAAGATGAATATGAGGTGCATGTTATTTCATAGACTGCGCGGTACCCGGCGCCTGACAGCTTCTGCCGCCCATGCTGTACCGCTGCTCTCAGGAGAACCTGACCATGCTGATTTCATCTCTGGCCGCCTTCACACTGACCCTCTTGCTTGCCGTGTTTCTGGCACGAGTGGTTCGCTCAACGCCCCGCCCACAAGCAATCCCGGTCAGGTGTTGTGAATACTGCGAGAATCAAAAGCAGGAAGTGGAGCGGCCCTACCTGTAGAGACGGCCTGTGCCTGATCCAGACAAGCGTCCCCAGCTATTTGCCAACCGCTGGTTTTTCCCGCTGGCAGCCGCCTACGCAGCCCTGATTCTGCCTTGGTCGGTGCTGGGTCAATGGGGCCTGTTAGCCGCGCCAGCCGGCCTGCAAAGTTCGCTCGGCCATGCCCATGAGATGCTGTTCGGTTTTGCCCTGGCCGTGGTGGCTGGCTATGTGCTGGGCCCCCAGCCTCGGCTAGTCACGCTTGGCTTGGTGTGGCTTTGGACTCTGACGCGACTGAGCTTTCTACTCTGGCCCGCCCATTGGCTGAGCCTGTTGCTGCAAGCCGCTTTTGTCGGCGCCCTGGCCTTCAAGGTAGTGCCTCGGTTTGTTAAATCGGCGAAGAAATGGCGCAACAAAACCGTCGCTCCCATCATCACCGGACTGTGCCTGGTGGCTGTCCTGTTCCAGGTTCTGGCTCTGACCAAGCACTCCCATCTCCAGCATGCCCTCCTTTTGGAAGCCGTGTTGCTGATCAGCAGCCTGATGTTTTTTATGGGTGGACGCATGATCGCACCGGCGGTTGCCGGGCATCTGATGAAGCAGAACCGAACGCTGGAAGCCCGGGTACAACCCCAACTTGAAGGTCTGGTGCTGATTGCCTTGGGCTTGATCCTGATCTTGAATCCCCTTCCCCAAAACTGGGCACGCCAGGTCACCGGAAGCCTTTTGCTGGTGATCGCCTTGCTCACCCTGGTGCGTACTCTGCGCTGGCAACTCTGGCACTGTGGCGACCGGCCCGACCTCCTGGCGCTCGCCCTGGGTTATCTATGGCTGGTGGTAGGCTGGGCTTTGATTGGCGTGAGCCTGATCTGGCAGTTGCTGCCCCTGACGAATGCCCTGCATGCCCTGACCATTGGCGCCTTGGGAACCCTGACCCTCAGCGTGATGGCCCGCAGCAGACTGCACCGGGTCCGACGCGACCCCAATGCCTGGCCGGCGACTTATCTGGCCGTGACCTTATTGAGCCTGGCGGCTCTGGTGCGCATTCTGGGAGAGCCACAGCTGGTGTCTTACCTGGTCGCCAGCGCCTGCTGGAGTCTGGCTTACCTGAGTCTGTTGTGGGTTTTACTAAAGCTGGCGCTTGAAGAGCGGCAAAAGAAAAAGCCCGCCGGTTAAGGGGCGGGCTTTTGAAGGGGAGGCTGGTGGGGAGTGCTTACACCACACCTTGCGCCAACATGGCATCGGCCACTTTGATGAAGCCAGCGATGTTCGCACCGGTGACGTAGTCGATGTAGTTACCCTGGCGACCATAGCTCATGCAGGCATGATGAATGGAAATCATGATGTTGTGCAGCTTGGTATCCACCTCACCTTCCGTCCAGAAATGACGCATGGAGTTCTGGGACATTTCCAGGCCACTCACTGCCACGCCGCCCGCGTTGGACGCCTTGCCCGGCGCGTACAGAATCTTCGCCGCCTGGAACACGTCCACCGCCTTCAAGGTCGACGGCATGTTGGCCCCTTCGGCCACACAGAAACAGCCATTGCCGACCAGGGTTTCCGCATCCTTCTCGTCCAGCTCGTTCTGGGTGGCGCAGGGCAGGGCCACTTCGCAGGGGAAGTTCCAGGGACGAACCCCTTCGGCAAACTCCAGGCCATATTCGGCCGCCAGCTCACGGATCCGACCACGACGCTCGTTTTTCAGATCCATCAAGTACTTCCACTGTTCCTCCGTGAAGCCCTTCGGATTATGAACCGTGCCTTCCGAGTCAGACAGGGTCACCACCAGTCCGCCCTGCTCCATCACCTTCTGAGCGGCATACTGGGCCACATTCCCAGAGCCGGAAATCGCCACCCGCAGGCCATCCAGCGTGCGGCCGCGAGTCTTGAGCATTTCCTCGACAAAGTACACCACGCCATAGCCGGTTGCCTCCGGGCGGATCAGGCTGCCGCCAAACGCCAGGCCCTTGCCGGTGAAAGCGCCGGTCACTTCGTTCTTGAGCTTGCGATACATCCCGTACATGTAGCCCACTTCACGGCCACCGACCCCGATATCGCCCGCCGGCACGTCCAGATCGGCCCCGATATGACGGTAGAGCTCGGTCATGAAGGCCTGGCAAAAGCGCATGACTTCCAGATCACTCTTGCCTTTCGGGTTGAAGTCGGAACCACCCTTGCCACCGCCCATCGGCAGTGTGGTCAAGGCATTTTTAAAGACTTGCTCAAAAGCCAGGAATTTCAGAATGCCCAAGTTCACCGACGGATGAAAGCGGAGGCCACCTTTGTAGGGGCCAATGGCGCTGTTCATCTGGATTCGATAACCGCGGTTGACCTGGACCTCGCCCCGGTCATCCACCCAAGCCACCCGGAATTGAATCACCCGCTCGGGTTCCAACATCCGTTCCAGCAAACCATTTCGCATGTATTTAGGATTCTGCTCCAGAAATGGCCAAAGACTGAGCAGAACCTCTTCTACGGCTTGATGAAATTCGGGTTCGTTGGGATCGCGCTGGCGAACGCGGTCGAGCATATGCTGAAAGGATTCACGCATAGTTTTAGGACCTCAATCCGGTAGTAACGTTGGGACACATCCGAGGGATGCCTCTCCCTGTCGCCATTCAAAATGACGAGAAAAAGCGGCTAGGGCAAGACTGACAGAAAACATTGGACACGGCCAAGCCGGCCGCACATTTAAACAAGTTAGCCCCTATCTGTACAGAAAAAGTACACCCTGGGCGCAGAAAAATATGAGCGCTCTCTCGCTTTTCTGCCATCTGGTTACATTTATTTACAATTACTAGTTGAATTTGCACTTATTTAGTGCGTTTGAGCACTGATTTTGTGCAATTTTGCCCACTTGCCGAAAGAGCATTTTAAATATATCTTAAAGGCATTCGTTTTTGCGCCACCCGGTTCACCTAAAAGAGAGCCTGCCATGACCAGCCCTCAACGCCCTCCCGTCCTGCTCGCCTTTGCCTTTCGACCATTCTTTCTACTGACTGGTCTGTATGGACTGCTCATCGTGTTGGCCTGGATGGGGTTCCTGTTTGGCGGACTTTCCCTACCGGTGGGCATGAACCCCATGCAATGGCATGCCCATGAAATGCTGATGGGACTGGTTCCCCCGGCCATCGCGGGCTTCCTGCTGACCGCCATGTGTAACTGGACTGGCGCGCCGCCTTTGCAAGGACGAGGCCTGCTGGCCCTGGTGGTGCTATGGATTGCAGGACGCGTGGTGATGTGGAGCGCCGGCGTATTACCCGGCTGGCTGGTATTCTCCATCGACATGGCATTTCTGCCGGTCTTGGCCATTTATGCCGGTAAGGTGCTCTACCGGTACGGCAATAAACGCAATTTCATTCTGGTTGGATTGCTGGGCCTGCTCACACTGACCAACCTGCTGATGCATCTCGCCGCTCTCAATCACCGGCCCCTGCTGGGCCAAGTGGCAGAGGTGCTGGCCTTGGACCTGATTGCCGTCGTACTGGTCGTGGTTGCCGGGCGCATCACTCCCGCCTTTACCGCCAACTGGCTGCGCATCCAGGGCCAAAACCCGGCGGCGGTTAAACGTTCGGAAGCGCTTGATCGCGTTACCCTGGCGGCCACCTTACTGATGATCCCGGCGGACCTGATCACCGGCGTGCCAGCCCTGGGCGGAGTGGTTGCCCTGGTGGCCGCGGCGCTGAACCTGGTTCGGCTGGTAGGCTGGGCGGGCTGGAAAACCCTGCGCGAGCCGCTCTTGTGGATTCTCCATCTGGGCTATCTCTGGATACCGGTGGCGTTGTTTATCAAAGGGCTCACCCCTTTTGTCGATCAACTGCTACCCACCTCCTGGTTCCATGCCATGGGAACCGGCGCCATCGCAACCTTGATTCTCGGAGTCATGACCCGCGTTGCCCTGGGGCATACCGGACGCCCCCTGAAACTGCCGAAACTGGCAGTGCTGATTTACCTGGGTATCAGCTTGGCGGCTCTGGCCCGGGTTCTGGTCACCTTTAATTTGGCAGACTACCGGCTCGGCCTCATGGTATCGGCCCTGGGCTGGAGCGTCGCCTTCACTCTGTTTGTCCTGCTGTATTGGTCGATCCTGAGCAGCCCCCGTGCTGACGGACGTCCCGGCTAGGACGGGGAGCTTTCATGCATATTACGCGTTACTCTGACTACTGCCTGCGCACCCTGATCTTTCTGGCGCTGCAGGGAGACCGCCTGGCGACCATTCAGGAAGTCTCCCGCAGCTACAACATTTCCAAAAACCATCTGATGAAGATCGTTTATCAACTGGGTCAGAAGGGCTATATCAACAGCATTCGGGGCAAAAACGGCGGGATTCGTCTGGGACGTGCCCCGGAGCAGATTAACCTGGGCACGCTGTTCACCGACGTTGAACAAAGCTTCGCGATCGCGGAATGTTTCAGCACCAACAACAACTGCGCCATCACCCCCGCCTGCCATATGAAGAAGATCTTGAGTGACGCACTGGCCGCCTTCCTCGCGGTGCTACACCAATACACGCTGGCTGATCTGCTGTCCTCCCGACGGCAACCGGAGCTGATCCAGCTTCTGCACGTGCCATAAAGCTCTCTTTCCGCGCGCATCCGGATGATGCCCGCCTTTCAAATTCAGGATGTCTTTCTTAACTCAGAATGAGGTAACCCTATGTGTGGCTGTGGATGCAATCCTTCCTCCAATGTTCTTGATGTCCGTGCCATTGCGCCGTTCCAACGACACCAGTTAATTTTCAGCCGCTTCGAGCAGCTTCAAGACGGCGAGTCCCTCCTGCTGGTGAATGACCACGATCCACAACCGTTGCGCATGCAGTTTGAAGCAGCCCTCGGCCACCGCTTTACCTGGGAATACGAGCAGCAAGGCCCTGATCTCTGGAAAATCCGGATCAGCAAACTCCATTGCTGTGGTTCCTGCGCCTAGTCCGCGTCGCCAGCTCCCATTTGTATCCAGCGCCCGTCACCCTCGGCGCCGGATACAAATGGATAATGCCCCTCCGCGCCAAGCCGTTTATACTGCTCTGTTTATACTTTCGCCTCTTATGGCCTTTTATTGCCTTGATCAGTTTTGACGGCACCGTGTGAGGCCGAGCAGGATCAACCGTGATTGAATTTATAGACATCCACAAAAGCTATCAGGTGGCGGGCAAGTCGGTTCCGGCTTTGCATCCCACCAACCTGTCCGTCGTGCAGGGAGAAGTGTTTGGCGTCATCGGCCACTCCGGCGCCGGTAAATCCACCCTGTTACGCCTGATCAACCTGCTGGAACGCCCGTCCGGCGGACAGCTGTTGATCGATGGTGAAGACGTCACCCGCCTGGACAACGAAGGATTACGGGTGCTGCGCCGCCAGATCGGCATGATTTTCCAGCACTTCAACCTGCTGTCCTCAAAAACCGTGGCCGACAACGTGGCCCTGCCCATGAAACTGGCCGGGATCTATTCCAAGCAAGAGATCAAAGCCCGGGTCGCGGAACTTCTGGAACGGGTGGGACTGAGTGACCAGGCCCGCAAATATCCCGCCCAGCTGTCCGGCGGCCAGAAGCAACGGGTGGGCATCGCCCGGGCGCTGGCCTGCCGCCCCAAAATTCTGCTGTGTGATGAAGCCACCAGTGCCCTGGACCCGCAAACCACCCAATCGGTCTTGCAGTTGCTGAGCGAGATCAACCGGGAACTGGGTCTGACCATCGTCATGATTACCCATGAAATGGACGCCATTCGCCGGATTTGCGACCGCGTGGCGGTGCTGGATGCCGGCCAGGTGGTGGAAATGGGGCCGGTGGCCGATGTGTTCCTGCACCCGCAACATCCCACTTCCCGCCGCTTCGTGTTCGAAAGCGAAAACCAGGACGAGCAGGAACTGCACGATGACTACCGTCATGTGCCCGGCCGGATCCTGCGCCTCACCTTCCACGGTGAAGCCACCTACACTCCACTGCTGGGTACCGTCGCCCGGGAAACCGGCGTGGACTATAGCATCCTGTCCGGGCGGATCGACCGCATTAAAGATGTGCCCTACGGCCAGCTGACCATTGCCCTGATCGGCGGCGACTATGATGCCGCGTTCAAACGTTTCAGCGCCGCTGACGTTCATGTGGAGGAAGTACGCTGATGAACGAACTCTTCACCAACGTCGACTGGGCGGATATCTGGCAGGCGACGCTCGACACCTTCTATATGGTCGGCGGCTCCCTGGTATTTACCATTCTGCTCGGCTTACCCCTGGGGGTATTGCTGTTTCTGACTGGCAAGCGACAACTGCTGGAACAGGCCGCCTTCTATAACCTGCTGTCATTCGTCGTCAACGTGCTGCGCTCGGTGCCCTTTATCATCCTGTTGATCGTGATGATCCCCATCACCGTGGTGATTACCGGCACCTCCCTGGGTGTGGCTGGCGCCATTCCGCCGCTGGTGGTGGGCGCGACCCCCTTCTTTGCACGCTTGGTGGAAACCGCCCTGCGGGAAGTGGACCGGGGCATCATCGAAGCCACCCAATCGATGGGCGCCACCACCCGCCAAATCGTACTCAGCGCCCTGCTGCCGGAAGCATTGCCCGGAATCATCGCCGGTATTACAGTGACAGCCATTACCCTGGTGTCCTACGCTGCCATGTCCGGAGTCATCGGCGGCGGCGGGCTGGGTGATCTGGCGATCCGCTATGGCTACCAGCGTTTTCAGACCGACGTGATGATCGTGACCGTTGTATTGCTGTTGATCATCGTGCAAATTCTGCAAATGATCGGCGACAAACTGGTGATCCACTTCAGCCGCCGCTAGGAACAACCCTAACGACAAACCGAACGCAGCACCCCGTTTATTCAAGGAGAATTCAAATGAAGTTAAGAACTGTGTTGGCCCTGACCGCCGCGCTCTTCACCACCACCGCCCAGGCCGACCAAAAACTCAGCGTTGCCGCCACTGCGGTTCCCCACGCGGAAATCCTGGAGTTTGTGAAGCCCAAACTGGCCCAGGAAGGGGTCGACCTGCAAATCAGAGTGTTCACCGACTATGTGCAGCCCAACGTCCAAGTGGCGGAAAAGCGTCTGGATGCCAACTTCTTCCAGCACCAGCCCTACCTCAATGAGTTCAACAAGGGCAAAGGCACCAATCTGGTGAGTGTCACCGGAGTGCATGTGGAGCCGTTCGGTGCTTACTCCAAGAAAGTGGAGTCTCTGGATGCCCTGAAGACAGGCGCAACCGTGGCCATTCCCAACGACCCCACCAATGGTGGCCGCGCCCTGCTGCTGATGCAAAAAGCCGGATTGATCACCCTGAAAGACCCGGAAAATATCCTGGCCACCGCCAAGGACATCGCGGAGAACCCCAAGAAACTGAAAATCCGTGAGCTGGAAGCGGCCACCCTGCCCCGCATTCTGCCCCAGGTGGATCTGGCCCTGATCAACACCAACTATGCCCTGGAAGCCGGCCTGAACCCCACCAAGGATGCGCTGGTCATCGAAGGCAGCGACTCTCCTTACGTAAACATTCTGGTTGCCCGTCCGGACAATCAGAACAGTCCGGCCATGGAAAAACTCTCCAGCGCCCTGACCAGTGCTGAAACCAAGCAGTTCATTCAGGAAAAATACCAGGGTGCGGTGGTTCCTGCGTTCTAAGCAGGCTCACCCATTCGCTCACCGCACACCCCCTGCTCTGGAAGAGGGGGTGTGCAGATTGCTCCGAACAAGAGTAAGCTCACGTCTTTACCCTGCATTACCCTTAATGGGAGAGTCACGATGTCTGAGCCTGGCACCCTCATGCTGGATGTTTCCAATACCCCCAACAACCCTCTCGAACTGTTTCAGCGCTGGCATCAGCAAGCGCAAGGCGCCGTCCTGGAAGCCAACGCCATGACCGTGGCCACGGTCGATGCCCAGGGCCGGCCCTCGGCCCGCCAGGTGCTGCTCAAGCAGGCCGACGAGCAGGGTTATGTGTTCTACACCAACTATCAAAGCGCCAAGGCCATGGCCCTGGAAGTCAATCCCTGGGTGAGCCTGCTGTTTTGGTGGGACAAGCTGGAGCGCCAGGTGCGGATCGAAGGCCCTGTGGAAAAGGTCAGCGCGGAAGAATCCGATGCCTACTTTGCCAGCCGCCCCCGCAACAGCCAGATTGGCGCCTGGGCCTCTTCCCAGAGCCAGGCCATCGCCAGCCGCGAGGAGCTGGAAGCCCGCTATGCGGAGTATGAGCGCCAATTCAAGGGACAAGCCGTACCCCGCCCGCCCCACTGGGGAGGATACCGGGTACAGCCGGAGCGCATTGAGTTCTGGCAGGGTTTGCCTGGTCGCCTCCATGACCGGATTGTCTATCTACGCACCAGCGACGGCTGGAGCAAACAGCGCCTGGCCCCTTAGGCGCTGAACTGAAAAGGCCCGCATGATGCGGGCCTTTTTATTGCTGGTCAGTGCTGATCAGTGACCGGAGTTAGGGTCGATTTTCTCCTTGCTGTGGAAAATCGCCGGCTGCTCCGGCCCCGTCACATGAAGCACCCCTGACAGCCCTTTTTCCAGACGGGACAGGGCATGGTCCACCAGGATGTACTTGCCGGGGACTTCGGTCTTGAATTCCACCATGGTCGCACCACCAGGTGCCACGGAAACCGTCTGCACGTTTTGCAGGGGCGGTGAGGTCAAGTCGCCCAGGTTATACACCCGGTCGAAGATCTCCCCGATCACGTGGAAGCTGGAGGTGGCATTCGGCCCGCCAACCCCGAAGAAGATCCGCACCGTCTCACCCACCTTGGACTCCATTTTGTAGGTGGTATTCAGCGCATCCATGGTGCCGTTGAAGGTCAGGTGCTCAGGCCGCTCGTCCAGCAGTTTCTCCAGGGAGAACTCATGCTCGCCCTGCACGCCGTGACGCTGAACCGTGTAGAGCTCACCCTGCATCACGTAAAACTCCCGGTCGACTTTCGACAGACCACCTTCCGGCTCAATCAGGATCATGCCGTACATACCGTTGGAGATATGCTGGGCCACCATCGGCGTCGCACAGTGGTACACGTAGAGGCCCGGATTCAGCGCCTTGAACGTGAAGCTCTTGGTTTGCCCGGGAGCCGCCTGAGTCACGGCCGCACCTCCGCCAGGTCCGGTCACCGCGTGGAAGTCCACGGAGTGGATCATTTGGCTATCCTTGGCGTTTGCCATGTTCACCGTGATGGTGTCGCCCACCCGGGCGCGGATGAAAGGTCCCGGCACTTTATTGTTGAAGGTCCAGTATTTATAGGTGGTGCCATCCGCCAACTGGCCCACCACTTCGGTCGTTTCCAAATCTACCGTCAGCTTACGCGGACCGCGCTTGCCCACCGGCTCGCCCACATTTGTCGGATCCTGAGCCACATTGAGCCCTTGAACCTCTTTCTTGACCACGGGGGTTCCTACGACGATTTTGCCTGCCATGCCGGCCTGTTTGTGACCTGGCAGGGTACAGAGATATTCGAACTCGCCTTTCTCATTGGCGCGAAACACCACCGCGGTACTCGCGCCTTTACCGGTAATATCATCAGAGTCCACACCAAACTGGGGAATGGCAATATCGTGGATCGCACCATCACCATTGATCAGGTTGATCTGCACTACGGCACCTTCCTTGACCATCAGTTTGGGATTCACCTGCCCCTTGATGTCGCCGGTTTCACCCACGAACACCAACTTGCCATCTGCAATGTCGGTTCTCAGGGTGAAGGTCACATCAGGGCGGTAGGTGGCCGCACTGTGATCATGGGCCGCATAGACCGGGCTGAGGGCTGAAGCGCCCAGCAGCAAGGTTGCAATGACTTTACTCAAATGACTAGGCTTCATGTTGTTTTACCCCTCAGAGGATATTTCACTGTTCTGCAAATCCATCTACCGGCAGTTGGCGACATCGCTGCATCAGTCCTTTGCGCAACAAAATCCTCCAGCTCAGCCCTTGGGTTTCTGAGCTAGTTGAGCCAATCATATATAGCAAATAAATGTTATGACTTGACTGATATCAACTGCCGACGAAATTGAAACAACTTAAATGTCTAGACAAAACAATGAGTTGGAAAAGAGACCGTCGCCGTTCACAGCTTTGGTCTCGTAGCAGGAAGCTATAAATGACAAATAAGTGAGTATTTACGCGAGCAATGGCGCGGCCTGCGGGCCTTCATCGGATTCGCGGTGGCTACAAACCTGGTTACGCCCCGCCGCCTTGGCTTCATACAGCGCCTCATCGGCCTGCTCAAACAGTTGCTGCTGTTCATCCGGGCCGGTTGGAATGTGGGTCGCCACACCAATACTGACCGTGATCGGCAACTGCTTGCCGGCCACCAGGAAATCGGTTTGCTCCACGGCCAGGCGAATTTTTTCGGCAACACGAATGGCGCCTGCCCGATCGGTATCCGGCAGCAGCACCACGAACTCCTCTCCGCCATATCGAGCCACGAGATCCTGACTACGGGCCAGCGACTCCCGCAAGACCTGGGCGATGATTCTCAAGCAGTCATCCCCCACCGTATGGCCGTGGGTATCATTGAGTGATTTGAACTTGTCGATATCCAGAATCAGTACCGACAACGGCGACTTCAGACGAAAGGCTCTGACATAAGCCGCCTCGAAAGACTGCTCGAAATAACGTCGGTTTTTAAGCCCTGTTAAAGCATCCGTCGCACTGAGTTCCAGCAATTGGTGATTCAGCCTTTCCAGCTCCTGGGTACGCTCCTGCACCCGGGCTTCCAGCATCAGGTTGGCCTCGCGCTGGATCGCCAGGGTTTCCTCCTGGGCCATCCGCACTTTACGCTCCTGGGCCAGCACTTCCCGTTGCGCCTCGAATGCCGCACGTTTTTCCTTGTTCAGGCGATCGGCCAGCGCCATGGACAACAGAATCACGCCAAGCGCGGAACCCACCTGGGCGGCATTTTCGGTCAACAGGTTACGGGGCAGCACGGTGAATTTGCTCAGCGCCAGCACAATCCCCCCGGATAACACAAACACCCAGGCCGCCGTATAGTAGCGCGCCGCAGCGTCTCCTTTGACCCAGCGGATGATTCCGATGGACAGCATGGCTGTACAGCAAAGCACCGCCAGGTGAATCGTATAACGGATGGTAAACGCATAAGGCACGAAGAATGCCGACAGCATAAACAGGCCAGAAACCCCCACCAGCAGCATGGCAACCGCATGGGCAATGGGGTGGTTGTCACGGTAAACCGATAAGAATCGCACCGTAAACAAACAGCCAAACAGTAAGGTCCCCGACAGGAAGAAGATAATGGACTGATCATTCCACCAGGTGGCTTCCGGCCACAGGAACTGGAAGGACAAGCCATGCAAGCTCGTCATGAACAGCGGCATGCAGGTGATATAACCGACGTAATACAGAAAGGCCCGCTCATGGACGGCCAGATACAAAAACAGGCTGTAGAAGATCATCACCAGCACGATGCCATAATAGGCACCATGAAACAGCAAGTGGGACTGCTCCGAGGCCATAAAGGCAGTGTGGCGCCACAGGGTCAGGGGCACCTGCATGGAGCTGGTGGTTTGGACCTGGAGATACACATCGACCTGCTCAGTAGCAGGCAGCTGGATGGGGACCAGGAAGTCGCGGTTATGCAGGGGCCGCTCGTAGAACGGCTGTTTATCGCCCATGGCGTAAGCGGAGACCAGCCGGTCGTCCTGAACCAGAAACACATTCACCCGGTCCAAAACGGGATAGCCAATCTCCAGGAACATCGCCTGGTCCCTGTTCTCAAGGTTACTCAAGCGAAAATGAAACCAATAGGTTTCATCGGTGTAGCCGAAACTGCCACCTTCCCGGTTCGCAGACCAAGCCTCCGCATCCAGCTCCATCACCTGCTGCAAATCGGCCTCGCCAGTGGGGTCGACCCAGTAAGACGTTTGCCCCCCCAGACGGATAGCGCCCGTCGTCGCACTAACAAATGCTTCCCCGGCCCAAACGCTAATACTGACTAGCCACAGACCCAGGGCGACCCAAAATCGGTTCATCTTATTTTTTTTCCGAAATCTTTCCATTGAAAGTATGACGGAGTTGCCAAATATGCAAATTTAGGACGAATTATTTTGTACCTTTTTGTAGTGGCTGACAGGTCTGGTTATTTTTTACACGTCCACAAAAAAGCCCGCCAATCTGGCGGGCTTTGGGGGAGGGCATCAAGGTCAGAAGGTTGCGCTGTCACCGGAGACACGAACCTTGTCGGATTGCGCCTGCAGAGCCGCGATCCGCTCTTCCAACGGCGGGTGTGACATAAACAGTGCCTTCAAGCCGCTGGGCGCGCCACCCTTGATACCAAAGGCGGTCATTTGGGACGGCAGATGAGACGGCTCATGGATCGACTTCAGCCGCTCCAGCGCACTGATCATCTTGCCACGGCCGGCCAGGGCAGCACCGCCGGCATCGGCGCGGAACTCCCGCTGACGGCTAAACCACATCACAATCATGGTGGCCAAAAAGCCCAGCAGAATCTCGGCAATGATGCTGGTGATCCAATAAGCCGCACCCGGCCCGTGATACTCACTGTTATTGTTGGAGTTCAGGGCCCGGTCCACGGCATAGCCGACGATTTTGGCAATCGCGATCACAAAGGTGTTCACCACACCCTGGATCAGGGTCAGGGTCACCATATCCCCATTGGCCACGTGGCTGACTTCATGGGCCAGTACCGCTTCCACCTCATCCCGGCTCATGTTTTCCAGAAGACCGGTGCTGACCGCCACCAGGGAGTTGTTCCGACTGGGACCAGTAGCGAATGCGTTGGGTTCCGGCGAGTGATAGATCGCCACTTCCGGCATCGCAATGCCCGCCTTTTCAGCCTGGGCGCGAACGGTTTCAAACAGCCAGGCTTCCGCCTGATTACGGGGCTGTTCGATCACCTGGGCTCCTGTTTGTTTCTTGGCCACCCACTTGGAGATGCCCAGAGAGATAAAGGCTCCACCCATCCCGAAAATAGCGGCAAAAGCAAACAGACTGCCCAGATCCAGCCCCTGCTGTGTAATAAATCGACCGACACCCAGCACACTCACGGTGATGCCCAGTACCAGCATAATCGCCAGGTTGGTCAGTAAAAACAGCATGACACGCTTCATAGTTTCTCTCGGTTCCTCTCAACCTTATAAATTACCGCCCCTGATCCGGGGCCGGCTCACGACCTTTCAGGCTTTTTACAGCCTTTTCAGGCTCATTACCTGGTTACCCTTCCGGCTTATTATAAGTACAGCCAAAGGCTGCCAGTATACCTTGGGGACTTTCGGGCTTTCATTCGAAAATTCCGAATTGAACGCCTCCCGACACCCCGGAGCCCTGACTTACCTAAGACCCGTTCCCCGCCTGATGGTTCCTCGATGCCTCGTCAATAATGACGCATAATTAACGGCTTAGCCGGAGCCGGTTAAAGTGCCGGTTTAACTTGGGCGGATTCACCCATAATCTTCGGCAAAAAGAATGCTGAGTTTGCCCACAATCTCCTGTATCTTTGTCCTTCCGTTAGTAACCAGAGAGAGTCAATGGACATTGCGATCATCCTCGGACTGATCCTGCTGAACGGCATTTTCGCCATGTCGGAAATCGCCATCGTTTCATCCCGCCAGATCCGTCTGCAACAAGCAATCGACGACGGTAACGAGGGCGCGAAGGTTGCCCTGCAGCTGCAGGAGGACCCCTCCCGTTTCCTGTCCACCATCCAGGTGGGGATTACCCTGATTGGTATCTTCGCCGGTGCTTATGGTGAAGCCTCCATCGCCCGCCGGATTGAAGCGGTGCTGATCGACATCGAGCCTCTTGCCCCCTATGCCCAAGGCCTGTCCACGGCCTTAATGGTTATTATCATCACCTACCTGTCGCTGATCTTCGGCGAGCTGGTCCCCAAACGGCTGGCTTTGTTAAATCCGGAAGGCATCGCCAAGGTGATGTCACGGCCAATGAATGTGCTGTCACGGATCGCCCGGCCCCTGGTGGCCCTGCTCAGTGTCTCCACCGAGGGCATGCTGAAACTGCTGCGGGCCAAGAAAGCCGACGAGCAGCCCATTATTGAAGAGGAAATCCACTCCCTCATGCGCCAGGGCACCGCCGCCGGCCTGCTGGAAGAGTCCGAGCAAGCCATGGTGCGCAACGTACTGCGCCTGGACGATATCCGGGTGGGGAACATCATGACCCTGCGCAAGGAGCTCTTCTATATTGATGTGGAAGACCCCAACGAAGAAAACCGCGCCAAAATCGCCAACAGCCCCCACTCCCGGATCCCGGTCTGCAAGGGTTCGATCGACAATGTGCTCGGTATTCTCTATGCCAAGGATGTGTTAAACCGGGTCATGACCAATCAGGAGCCGGATCTGACAGCGCTGGTCACCCGTCCGCTGTTTATTCCCCGTTACGCCACTGGCTTGCAGCTGCTGGAGCAGTTCAAGAAGTCCAAGAGTCACTTGGCCATTGTGGTGGACGAACACGGTCAAACCAGCGGCCTGGTGTCCCTCAACGACGTGCTGGAAGCCATCGTCGGCGACCTGCCGGATGAAGACGAAGAGTACGAACCGGACTTTGTGGAGCGGGAAGACGGCAGCTGGCTGGTCAGCGGCCAGGTGGATATCAGCACCTTTAAGGAGCATTTCGGCATCAAGGCCCTGCCGGAAGAAGAATACGGCAACTACCACACCCTGGGTGGGTTGATCCTGACCATTCTCGGACAGGTTCCCCGGATGGCCGATACCGTCGAACTGCCCACCGTCCGCCTGGAAGTGATGGACATGGACGGCAACCGGATCGACAAGGTCCTGGCCACCAAGATTTCCGACGCCCCAAATGGCAGCTCGGATAATCTGGAGGGACAATCGGGCTACCGCGACTAGTTAGTCCGCCAAACCATCCCTCACATCGAACCTGCTGCGGCCAGATCAGACCTTGGCCGCAGCTCTGGGTCCCTTACCGGATGCAGAGTCCCGCAGCCCCTCCCCTGGCCGAGAGAGCCCAGCAACCACACAATAACCAAACTATGGCTTATCTGACCCTGTTCTTCACCGCCCTGGGCGCCGCCACCATTTTGCCGTTCTATTCCGAAGTCGTGCTGCTTTCCATGCTCTACCAGGGCCTGTCGCCGACCTACCTCTGGCTGTCGGCCACCTTGGGCAATACCCTGGGCTCTCTGATCAACTGGGTGATGGGGCGTTACCTGCTGCACTTTCAGGACCGGCGCTGGTTTCCGTTCAAACCCGCCCAATTGGAAAACGCCCAGCGCCAGTTCAACCGCTACGGGGTCTGGACCCTGCTCTTTGCCTGGCTGCCCATTGGCGGGGATGCCCTGACCTTCATCGCCGGCATCCTACGCGTTAATGCAGTGGTGTTTACGGTGCTGGTCGCGATCGGCAAGGGTGCCCGCTATGGGGCTTTGATCTGGCTGGGCACGGCCTTCTAAGCAGATAGCGGCCGTCACCAGCTGCCCGGCTGTGGCGCATAGGTCACCAACGAGCTCTGGCCCCGTGCCAGCAACTGCTCGCAATCCTGGGCGGGAATGGGTTTGCTGAAGAGGTAGCCCTGGTACTCGGAGCAGCCATTGCGACGCAGATAGTCCAACTGCCCCTGCTCCTCCACGCCTTCCGCCACCAAACCCAGCCCCAGGTTGCGAGCCAGGCCGATAATGGCCTTGACGATCACCCGGTCGCTTGGGTCGACCAAGATATCCTGCACGAAACTCCGGTCAATCTTGAGCTTTCGGATCGGGAAGGTTTTCAGGTAATTCAGCGACGAATAGCCCGTTCCAAAGTCATCAATGGCCAGCTGAACACCGAGGGCATCCAGCTCCTTGAGCATAGTGATGGCGATCTCCGCGTCTTCCATCAGGGTACTTTCCGTCACTTCCAGCTCCAGCAGATTGGCCGGCACCTGATGTTCCTTGAGTAAATCCTGCACCCGCTGCACCAGACCACGATGGCGGAACTGCCGGGCCGACAGGTTGACCGCGATACGGGTTGGAATCCCCTTATCCATCCAGTCACGAATTTGGCGACAGGCCTCTTGTAACACCCAATCCCCCAACGGCTGGATCAGGCCCGTCGCTTCCGCGATGGGAATAAAGCGGACCGGACTGACAAAGCCCAGCTCCGCGTCCTCCCAGCGCAACAGCGCTTCCACCCCGCAGATCGCCCCCGTTTCCGCATCCACCTGGGGCTGATAATGCAAGGCCAGCGTGTTCTGCTCCAGGGCCAGTCGCAACCGGGATTGAATCTGCATGTTTTCCTGGGTTTGCCGGTTTAGCTCCGCGGTGTAAAAACGGTAGCAGTTACGACCTTCCGATTTAGCGTGATACATCGCCGCATCGGCATTGGCCATCAGCTCTTCCACGGTTTCCCCATCGTCCGGAAACAGGCTGATCCCCAGGCTGCCACCTCCGGAAATCTCCTGCCCTTCCAGCAGATAAGCCGGCTCCAGAGTCTTGAGGATTTTCTCGGCAATCACGCTTAAATCCTCGAAGTTCTTCACATCGGTTAAAATCACCCCAAACTCATCGCCACCCAGCCGGGCCACCATATCCGTCTGGCGGGTGCAGCTTTGCAAACGCTCCGCCGTCAGAAGCAGCATCTGGTCTCCTTGCTGATGTCCCAGGCTATCATTGACCTGCTTGAAGTTATCCAAGTCCAGCAGCATGAGGGCCAGCTTCTTATCCTGACGCGACGACTGGCCAATGGCCTGCTCCAAGCGACTGCTGAACAGCGCCCGATTGGGTAGACCGGTCAAGACATCGTGGGTGGCCAGGTGTCGCAGCTCCGCCTCCAGATCCCGCCAGACGCTCACATCACGAATAAACGCAATCACCTGAGCACCCTGCTCCAGCCGGCAAACATTCAAGCTGATATCCACCGGCAAGTGGGTGCCATCCTTGCAAACCACTTCCAGACTCGACATGGTCGACATCGGACGTCTCTTGGGCGATTCGATATACCGCTGGCGCATGTTGGGATGCAAGCCACGCACGGCGGCAGGCACCAGCACCTCAACCGGCTGACCAACCAATTCGTCACGGGAATAGCCCAGCATTCCTTCCAGCTGATCGTTCACCATGCAGATCACGCCCCGCTCGTCCGTGACCAAAATGCCATCCGGCGCTGCTTGCAGGAGCTGCTGATAACGCTGGGCACTTTCGGCGATCTTCTGCTGGGCCTGGCGCAGGCTCTGAAAGGGCAGGCGCACATTTTCCATGTACACGATCCGGTACAGATAAAGATAGGCGGCCACCTTGAACAGATGCCCCATCCCATTGGTGAGATCGGTCACATGCACGTAAGCGGTAAAGAACAGTTCCGTGACAATAGACAGGGACACTGCCACCACCAGCAAACGTACATGCTTGTCCTGCAAGTGATGACGCCCGTTGAACAACAGCACCAAAGTCATGACATGCACGGCGATAATCACGCCTTCCATGGCCACTTTGAAGGGTGTCACACCTTCGCCGTCCACAAAGGTCACCGGCAACCACTCGGGCCAAATCAGGGTCAGGCTGGTAATGGTGATCACAAACGCGAGGTTTCCAAACAGCAGCCAACCCCGCAGCCGCGAGGTCTTCGCCCGTTTCACCGGTGGAATCATCACATACGCCAGAAACGCCACAGCCGCCACCAGCCGGGCCGCCAGCCAGAACACAATCGCCTTATGGGGGGAGTTCGGTGTCACGAAATCAGGCATACCCTGATAGGACAGCAGATGAGCAAGATCCAGAAGGCCGATCGACAATGCACCACAAACCACCACCAGCGAGGCGACGGTGCGCTTCTGCTCATGTCGGTGCCAGCCAGTCGCAAAGGCAACCAGCGCCATAACCACCACGATGATCTCGGTAAGCGAGTGCAGGTACAGAAACTGACCCGGCGCACTGACCCAAGACACAGAGCCCAGCGCCAAAGCGAAAAACGCGACCAGCCCCAGCAGGGCAAACACAGCTCCCGGACGGGTATCCGGACTTGAAAACAGCTGGCGAGCCAGGAAAAATCCCGAGCTTGACTGCCTCAACCGATCAGCAGACTGCCTCGGCTTACCACTCTCCTGGCCAGAACGAACAGACACAGATCTCTCCCATCTAATAATGACGCACTAAGTTAGTGGTTATTAAGATTTCATCATAGAAGAGGGAGAGATTTGTGCAACTGCCGAGATGAAATGAGCGCAAAAAAGAAACAGTTCGTTGACCGACGGCCGCCTCTGGTACTTTCGTACACAAAGACAACCATTTCGTACACAAAGCCAACCAGAAGAGCCGCCTGAAAACCCGCTAGCCGCTTTTGGCTTCGGGTATCTCAGCGGTCAACGACAACCATTTATCCAGATAGTCTTTCAGTTCGATGCCAAAGCTGCCGTTTGGCCACTCCCGCACGATTTGATACTTTTGGCCACTGGGGTCCAAATCCAGATGCATCAGGTCCACCACCCGCTCAGGACGGGGCTGTTTCGCATCATCACGCAGCAGGAGAATCCGCGGGCGTAACTTGCTCTGGTCAGAACTGCCCATCACAATCCCGACTTCACCGGAACTCAACTCTACAATCGCCCCCGGTGGGTAGATCCCGATACACTGGATAAACTCCTGGGCCAACTCCTCATCAAACTGAGTGCCCCGCCCCTTGTAGATAATATCCAACGCCTCTCGCGACGAGCGGCCAGAGGCATAGCAGCGGTTGCTGGTCATGGCGTCATAGGCATCAGTAATGGCCACGATCCGGGCGCTGTAGGGAATATCCTGCTGGCTCAATCCTTCCGGGTAGCCGCCCCCAGAGGGCCGCTCATGGTGAAAGTAGGCCGACTCCAAAACCGTAGGCATCCAGCGGCCGGTTTCCAGCAACAATTCCCGGCCATAAACCGGGTGCAACTTCACCTCCTGAAACTCCTCCGGAGTCAATGGTCCGGGTTTGTTCAGGATTTCCAGCGGCACCTTGGCCTTGCCTACGTCGTGCAACAACCCCGCCAAGGCCACCGCCTCGATCTCCGACTCCGGCAGCCCCAGGTGCTTGGCAAAGGCCGCCGTCAGAATGGCCACATTCATGCAGTGCTCGGCGGTATAGGCATCCTTTTGTTTGATTTGAGTGAGCCACAGCAAGGCATCCTGATTCCGCAGCACGCTGTCCACACACTGGGAAACCACCTGGCGGGCCTGATTCATATCCAGCATGCCGCCGACACGCAGATCATCCATCAGGTGATGAGCCAATTCCCGGGCCTGTTCATACGCCTCAATCGCGGCGGGTAGTTCTGCTTCTACAGAGCACTGTTTTTCGTAACGAATCCGGTTAACCGGCGGAGACTTGGGTTTCAGAGAAGTGGGGGATTTAGTGCGCGTGGGCTTACCCCGATCAAGATTTGGCTTCGGTTTACCGGGCGCGGATGCCGAGGGCGCGGAGCAGTCCGACGCCGCAGCGTCAGCCAAGCCATCCACAAACACATATTCGCACTGTGCCTGCAACGCCTGGATTTCTTCGGCCGAGCGAATCACAAAGCCCTGCAACAGAAAGCTGGTTTCCAGCCAGGGCCGATCCAACCTGACCACCTGCATGCCAATTTCCAACTCAGAAACAGGCACTTTCAACTCAACGGGTTCTTTCGCCATTCAACCATCCCTGCCCCCAGTTCCCCTGGGAAGCGACAACCTAGCAAAGCCAGAAAGCGCGAAAAACCTAACACGCCGTCCGTTACCGTAATTATATCCGCCTCGAAGAAAAAACGCACGAGATGTCACAAATATAGCAACTCATTCAATTAAGCTGGCAATCGTGTCAGTTCTTCCTTTTTTAAGGGAACTCAGTTAGTTAGTAATAGATCTAAGCATTTTTAAAACCTAAAAACCGCTACAAATAGCAATTAACCTCAATAAAACTTGGTTGAAGCACTATTTTTTATTTAGTAGTCTAAATAAAAACCATGACCAAGACCCTACTATGGATACCGAAACACCCGACTTACCAACACCTTTTAAACCCTCCCAAGAATCCCTCCCCAAGCTTCGCAAACCCACCAAAGACGACGGATTTCCTGTTCACCAACTGATTGCAGCCTGCCCGCCGCTGGACCCGAACTCGATCTACTGCAATCTCCTGCAATGCCACCATTTCGCGGATACTTCGGTGGCGGCGGAGCTAAACGGCCAACTCGCCGGCTTCGTCTCCGGCTATCTCATTCCCCAGGAACCCGACACCCTGTTCATCTGGCAGGTCGCGGTTCACACCGAAGCCCGAGGCCTTGGGTTGGGCAAGCGCATGATTCGCCACATTCTCGCCCGCGAAACCTGTGCCCAGGTGAAACGACTCAAGACCACGATCACTCCTGATAACCAAGCATCCTGGGCCATGTTCCGCTCCCTGGCGCGGGATCTGGGCGCGGAGATTCAACAACAGCTCGAGTACGAGCAAGACACTCATTTTGGCGGCCAGCACGACTCTGAGATTGTGCTCACCATTGCCCCAATCCAGCCGACTACCACCTCAAATCAACGATAAGGAGGTTTCAAACAATGAATATTTTTAAGGAAGCAGAATCCGAAGTTTGCAGCTACGCCCGCTCATTTCCGGTGGTTTTCCACCGCGCCCAGGGCTGCTACCTGTACGACAGCGACGGCAACCGCTACCTGGACTTTCTCGCCGGCGCCGGCACCCTGAACTATGGCCACAACAACCCGGTGCTGAAAAAAGCCTTGCTGTCCCATATCGAGGAAGACGGCATCGCCCACGGCCTGGATATGCACACCCAGGCGAAAGCCGGCTTTCTGCAAGCCCTGCGCGACTACGTGCTGATCCCTCGTGGTCTGGAGGATTATGTTGCCCAGTTCACCGGGCCAACCGGCACCAACTGTGTGGAAGCGGCCATGAAAATCGCCCGCAAGGCCACCGGCCGCTCCCAGATCATTGCCTTCAGCAATGGCTTCCACGGGGTTACCTTGGGTGCGGTTGCTGCCACCGCTAACCGCTTCTATCGGGAAGGCGCGGGCATCAACTTGCAAGGTGTGACTCATATGCCGTTTGACGGCTACATGGGCAAAGACACCGACACCACCAAATACCTCGACAAGATGCTCACCGACAACAGCGGTGGCAGCGATTTCCCCGCGGCGGTCATCGTCGAAACCGTCCAGGGCGAAGGCGGCCTGAATGTGGCCAGCGCCGAATGGCTGCGCAACCTGCAGAAAGTCTGCCGCAAGCACGAGGTGCTGCTGATTATCGACGACATCCAGGCTGGCTGCGGCCGTACCGGACGCTTCTTCAGCTTTGAAGAAGCGGGCATCCAGCCAGACATCATCACCCTCTCCAAGTCTTTAAGCGGCTTCGGCCTGCCCTTCGCCCTGACTCTGTTCCGCAAAGAACTGGATATCTGGAAGCCGGGGGAGCACAACGGCACCTTTCGCGGTAACAACCATGCCTTTGTCACGGCTCGCGCAGCACTGGAAACTTTTTGGAAAGACGACGCCTTCGCCCAGGAAGTGCAACGCAAAGGCGAAATGCTCGCCCAGAACCTGAAGCGCATTGCCAGCAAGCACCCCGCCGGCACTTTTCGCCCCAAAGGCCGGGGCATGATGCGCGGCCTGGAGTGCAAAACCGGTGAACTGGCCGGTGCCATTGCCGCCAAATGCTTCGAGCACGGCCTGGTGATCGAAACCAGCGGTGCCGAAGGACAAGTGGTGAAAATTCTGGCCCCGCTGGTGACCTCCGACGAAGAGCTCAAGCGCGGCCTGGACATCATTGAGCGGTCCATCAATGAGGTGCTGGAAAGCAACAGCTTCCAGGCGGCCTCTTAAAACCTGCGGGCGGACATAAGTCCGCCCCTTCACCAGAGCCTGAATGTTTGTAGCGGCCGATTGATCTGTCTGCTCGCACAGGCTCCTCACACCCAACGAATTTGCAGGAGTACGTATGATCGTTAGAACCCTTGAAGAAGCGAACCAATCCGAGCGCCGTGTAGTCACCAAGACCTGGGAAAGCACCCGGATGCTTCTGAAAAACGACAACATGGGTTTCTCGTTCCACATCACCACCATCTACAAAAACACCGAAACGCCGATCCACTACCAGAACCACCTGGAAGCGGTGTATTGCATCAGCGGTCATGGTGAGGTGGAAACCTGCGACGACGGCAAGGTCTACCAGATCCGCCCCGGCACCCTGTATGTGCTGGATCAGCACGACAAGCACCTGCTGCGCGGCGGCAGTGAAGACATGGTGGTAGCCTGCGTGTTTAACCCGCCGCTGAACGGCAAGGAAGTGCACGACGAGAATGGGGTTTACCCCTTGGAGGCGGAGGTTGTAGGCGGCTAAGTTGCCACTTCCCCCCCCTC
>Ga0209075_1000616_pt1 | contig 34791 bp, 34 predicted proteins | sample Stecom2011_FD_187523 | JGI IMG/M metagenome (GOLD analysis project Ga0209075, IMG submission 187523) | Agricultural soil microbial communities from Utah to study Nitrogen management - Steer compost 2011 (SPAdes) (version 2) | ecosystem: Environmental > Terrestrial > Soil > Agricultural land...
TCTAATGTTTATGAATACCTCTTGTTCCACTCAAAAGGAGTTGGTTGCATTTAAAGTTTATTCACAGAAAGATAAAAAAATAATGAAGGTGAATAAAAACGGAATTTTAAGTATTTCCGGCAAAAAATTAGGAATCCTAACAGCTGAAGGAGTGTTAACCAACCTTGAAAATGATACGCTTGCTTATCAAGATGCAAGTGGGATTGTTTATTCTCGTGAACACAAAGCTTTAGGGAAAATTGATAAAAATGGAGCCATTGAAATAGACGCTACAACAAAATTGGTTTGGACAGCTGATGGAAAACTTCAAGTTACTGAAGAGAAATATATCCGTGTGGAACCGAATTTCCAGACATTCTACAACAAAACTGCTTTCCTTTTTATTGTGTATGTCTCAATGAATTCCTCGGATGAAGAGTTAGAAAATGTTGAATGATGAATGTTGAATTAGGAATCAACTATTTAGAAGTCCTCTCCCTTAATCCCTCTCCTAAAAAGAGGGAAACATCTACCAATTAATTATAATTTACTTTTCTACTTTAATATTGATTAAATCATGAATTTTTGATAATAAAAAAGCCAGTCGCAAAGTAATACTTCACAACTGGCTAAATTCTATTTAAGCTCTTAAATTATCGACAATCAATAATTCGTAATTGATTATTTCTTAATTCCTAATTGAGTTATCCCCATATTGTACAAAGTAAATCCATAAATGTCAGCGTACTGCTCAATTGTTTTACTGATTGGTGTTCCTGCACCGTGACCAGCGTTTACTTCGATTCTAATCATTACTGGACTGTCTCCTGTGTGTTTCTTTTGCAGTTCAGCTGCGAACTTGTAAGAATGCGCTGGAACAACTCTATCGTCGTGATCTCCTGTTGTGATTAACGTTGCTGGATAACTCACTCCTTCTTTCACGTTGTGAACTGGTGAATAAGCCAACAAGTAATCTAACATTTCTGGAGAATCTTCTGCTGTTCCATAATCATAGGCCCAACCTGCTCCTGCAGTAAATGTGTGGTAACGAATCATGTCTAAAACGCCAACTGCTGGTAAGACAACTTTCGCTAAACCTGGCTCTTGAGTCATTGTTGCGCCAACTAATAACCCTCCGTTTGATCCTCCGCGCAATGCTAAGAAATCAGATGAAGTGTATTTGTTATCAATTAAGTAATGAGCTGCTGAAATGAAGTCATCAAATACATTTTGTTTTTGCATTTTTGTTCCTGCATTGTGCCATTCTTTACCATATTCTCCACCACCACGAAGGTTTGGTACGGCATAGATTCCACCGTTTTCCATCCAAACCACATTTGCAATCGAGAATGAAGGGGTAAGACTCACGTTAAATCCACCGTAACCATAAAGCATCGTTGGATTCTTTCCATCCATTTTAATTCCTTTTTTATGGGTAATAATCATGGGGACTTTCGTTCCGTCTTTTGAAGTGTAAAATATTTGTTCTGAAACATAATCTTCTGGATGGAAATCAATTTTTGGTGACCAGTAGTTTTCTGAAGTTCCTGTTTCTGGATTAAATTCAAAAACACTACCTGGAATGATGTAGTTAGTGAAAGAGTAATACAAAACCTCTTCTTCATCTTTTCCGCTGAAACCTCCTGCTGAACCAATTCCTGGAAGATCAATAGAACGAATTAATTTACCATTGTAATCATATTGTTTTACCTCTGAAATTGCATCGACCATGTATTGGGCAAAGAAATATCCAGCTCCTTTAGAGATAGAAAGTACATTCTTCGTTTCTGGAATAACATCTGTCCAATTATCTGTTGTTGGATTTTTAAATGTTGTTTTCACTAAACGCTTATTTGGTGCATTTAGGTTTGTACTGATGTAAAAAGTTTCATCTCTCGTTGTTACCACGCTCGCGTCTTGATCAAATCCTTTTACTAGTGGTTTGATTGAAGCTTTTTCATTCGTTAAATCTAAAACACTCAACTCATTTCCTGATGTTGAAATTGCTCCTGAAATAAACAGATATTTTCCGTCTTTGGAAACGCTTCCACCGATATATCTTCTTTTTTCTTCTGCTGTTGCACCATAAATAACTTTATCCTCTTTTTGAGTAGTTCCTAATTTATGGTAGTATAATTTGTGCTGATCTGTTTTTGCAGATAATTCACTTCCTTTTGGTTTGTCGTAGCTACTGTAGAAAAAACCTTCATTGTTTTTCCATGAAAGTCCAGAAAACTTAACATCAATTAAAGTATCTCCTAAAATTTCCTTTTTCACTGCATCCATAACGATTACTTTTCTCCAATCGCTTCCCCCTTCGGAGATTGCATAAGCTGCTAATGATCCATCTTCTGTAAATGATAAATCACCTAAAGATGTTGTTCCGTCTTTAGAAAATGTGTTGGGATCAAGAAACACTTCTTCTTTCCCTGTACTGTCTTTTCTATACACCACATATTGATTTTGTAAACCATCATTTTTATAATAATAAACGAAATCTCCTTTTTTCGTTGGGGCAGAAACTTTTTCATAATTCCACAACTCTTCCAAACGTTTCTTCAATTGTTCTTTGTAAGGAATGGCATTCAAATAATTAAATGTTACTTCATTCTGAGCTTTAACCCATTCTGCAGTTTCTTCACTCATATCATCTTCTAACCAACGGTATGGATCAGCAATAATTTTATCAAAAATAGTGTCAGCATCACTGCGTTCTTCAGTTTCTGGATAGGTTAAAGTCGTTTTCATTTCTTCGTTTTCTTGATTGCCTTGACTACATCCGAGGAGTAAACTCCCAAGGACAGGGATGATTAATAATTTTTTATACATAATGAAGTTGAATTTGATTGTGATAAAGATAATGAAAATCTAAGAATGTCAAGTGTACTTAAAAATCAACCTGAAAAAATGGCTAAAATATGAAAGCATGAAAAATATCAGTGAATTATTTCACTACAATGGTCATTAAAAACAATCTATTTATTTCAAAAGATATTATTTATCTTATTTTTAGTGTGTCAATAAATGAAATTTATGAAAATATATTCCAAATTTATCCTCCTGCTTTCTTTTACTCCATTCATCATGAATACGAGTACTTATGCACAAAAGTCTTCGCCTGCTTTTAAGATATACACCAATGATAATAAACAAATCATGAAGGTGAATAAAAAAGGAGTTGTTAAGGTTATGGGTAAAAAGTCTGGTGTTTTAAGAGCTGATGGTGTTCTAACCAGTCTTAAAAATGACACACTTGTCTTTATAGATTCTCAAGGCATTCTTTATTCTAAAGAATTACTTCCGTTTGCTAAAATTGATGAAAATGGTACCATTGAATTTGATAAGGATAAAAAGCTTGAATGGACAAGTGAAGGTAATCTCCAAGTACGTGAAAGTAATTTTATTCGCGTTGAGCCAAATTTAAAAGAACATTATGCTGATGCTTCATTGCTGTTTTTGGTTTATGCGACGATGATGACTTCTTCTATTGAGTTTGTAGAGGTTGAAGGTGCTGAATATGACACAACTGAATCAGAGTTTTATAATCAAAACGAAGAACAAATGAATAGTGAAGATCAATTACCGAATGTTTCAAAAATTGTATTTGGATCTGTAAAATCAGGAACCCTAAATGGCTCGCTTCAAAACGAAGTTTTCCCTACAGAGTATTCTTACTCTCATTATGATGCAACAATTGATGCAAATAAAGAATTTAAAGCTGATTTTGATGCTTTAATTCAGGATTATTATGACAACACTATTGTTAATGACACCATTTCGCTTCGTGAATATTTAACTCTTTTAAGAGACAATAATGAAGAAAGTCTAAAAGTGATACATGACAAAAGTTATGGAAAAATGGCAAAAGGAAAATCAATCTATCACTTACCCATACTTATTTATTCTGATGATTTAAATACTCCATACTTTACAGTTGACTATAACAGTCTAGATATGAAAGGCGTGGGAGTGAGTAATTTACATGAATTTATCAATCAGCATGCGCAGCATTTCTCGAGTGAAGTTCCTGATGAATTTTACAACACACATTATTCAAATAAATACTAACTATTAAGCGCTTACTAATGAAAAAAGTACAATTTGTAATTCCAGCTTTAATATTAATGACTCTTTTATTCTCATGTGGAAATGGCAAAGCAAAAGAATCTAAATCGGAAGAGAAACAAGAAGTTGTTAAAAAAAAGGTAGAGATTAATCCATTGGATGGACAATTAATATAGAGCCGAAGTATTATTATTCTGGATTTTAGGGATAGAATTCAATTAAACAAATCTTTATAAATCAGCATTGTTAGTCTACAATTGAACTTCTCTAAGGCATTTCTAAGATGACAGTGGCAACTGAGTAAGGCTTTAAGTGGTATGATTTCGTGTTTTATATATATTTCACCCATTCAAGAGGGTGTTTCTTTTAATGTAATACTGAGTGGTGATCTTGCGGAACTGTGTCGAGTTTTATAAACTTATTCTTATTTTTGAAGCTCGTCATCATTCAAACCAATGGATACAAATAAAAAGGTACTTGTTATTGCATATTATTGGCCGCCAAGCGGTGGAGCAGGAGTACAACGTTGGTTGAAATTAACGAAGTACCTTGCTAAACTTGGAATTGAAGTACATGTTTTATCTGTTGATCCAGAAAAAGCAAGCTATTTTCATATTGACGTAAGTTTGAAGGAAGATATTCATCCAAATGTTAAAGTTCATTTGTCAGATTCTTTTGAGCCCATCAATATGTATAGTCGAATGGTGGGGAAAAAGAATGTGCCCACTGCTGGTTATTCGAATGTAGATGAGCAACATTGGAAACATAAGTTAGTAAGTGGGGTACGCAGTAATTTATTCATCCCTGATCCAAGAATAGGGTGGAAGAAGTATGCGTATAAAAAAGCGATGGAGATCATCGCAACTGAAAATATTCAAAATGTAATCACTACTTCGCCACCACATTCGACTCAGTTGATTGGCTTGAAATTGAAAAGAAAACTCAAAGATAAAATCAATTGGATTGTAGATTTTAGAGATCCTTGGACAGATATTTATTACTATAACTTATTACAACATTCAAAAATTTCTCATAAAATAAACTTAAAATTAGAACGTCAGGTTGTTGAAGAATCAGATCGCATAATAACCGTTGGCGAAGGATTCAAAACTTCTTTTTTGTCTAAAACAAATAAAGTCTCTCCAGATAAATTTGAAATTATTTCTAATGCCTTTGATCCAGATGATTTTAAAATGAAAGATGAGGTTCATCCTGATGAGGATGTTTTCTTGACTTCATATATCGGAACGGTTTCCGATAAATATGAGCCGGATGTGTTTTTTGAAGCTTTAGGTCAATTGGCCAAAGACTTTCCAAATGCTCCAATTCGATTTAAAGCAACAGGTATGGTTTCGGAAAGGCTCCAAGCGTTAATCACTTCACATTTGGGGGATAAGGCTTCATTTCATCCGCCTGTACCTCACGAACAAGCTGTTCATGCCATGTTGAAATCATGTGTGCTTTTATTGATTACCCCAGGAATAGAAGGGACGATTCCAGGAAAAACATTTGAGTACCTAGCTTCTGGTCGACGAATCGTTAGTATTGGAAAAGGAGACAGTGCAAATGCAATTGTTAAATGTAATGCAGGTGCAGCTTTTGAGCGTTCAGAAAAAGAAGCCGTTTATGAGTACCTGAAGTTAGCTTTGTTGGATTATCAAAACAATATTCCATTTGAAAGTAACTACGAAGAGCTCAAGAAGATGTCTTGGGACTACAAAGCAAGTAAGGTTTCAATGTTGTTAAAATAAGCCCTGAAATCCTCCACTCAATAACGAAATATTCAATCTAGCCGTTTGGTATTCAATCTGAGACTGCAACAATCTTCCTTCGGCTTGAATGGCACTGTATTGAATTTCTCTTAATTCCAAAGGTGTAATGCTTCCTGCTAATAATGCTGTTTGTGCAATTTCAGCAATAGATTGAGTTTGTGAAATATTACGTTGTTCAAACATTAATTTCTCTTCTGCAAACTCCATCACTTCGTAATAATTCCTCAGATCCGCTAATGCACTGATTGAGTCATTTAAATAAGCCAATTCAGAACGTTCTTCAATCAGTCGACTGTTGCGTAATTCAGTAGCGCGCGATAAATGATTTAGAATACTCCATTTTGCAGTTATCCCGATACTGGGACCGAAACTTCTATTTGAAGCTAAGAAACCAACCTCATTCACTGAGTTTCCATAATCGTAAGCTGCATAAAAGCTAAGCTGTGGATAAAATCTACTCTTCGCTTCCTTGGTCGATAATTCTGAAATAGCCATGTTCGATTTCGCTTGCATGATTGAAGTGTTCTGTTCCATGAATTGCTTAGCGATTGCATTCCATTCTTTCTTCTCTTCAAGTTTACTCAAATCTCCTTCAACTAGAATTTCATCCGTAACAGGAAGTTGTAAAATCTTGCTTAACGCAGCTTTTATTTGTGATTGTGCTTGTTTGTTTGCAATGTAAGCGGCACTGTCTGCTGTTAAATCTAATTCTGCTTGCATCAATTGAATTCTGTTGGCTGCACCGCTATTAAATCTAGTCTGAGTATACGCTTTACGCATTTTTGATAATTCAATAGCGCCAGTGTAGACTTCTTCCATCTCTTGCAATGAAAGTAAAGTATAGTAATTCACCACAGCTTCATAGACTTTCATTTCCATGGTAGCGCGTAAATTCAGTTCACTGAAACGTTCCAATTCATCAAGCTTTTTATCTGTTGCAAACATTTTAAAACCATCAAAGAAGGTCCAGTTTAACATTGCTCCAGCACTAAATGCACGGTTCTGTGCATTGCTTGCTTCATTGACATCACCGCTTATGAACTCCTGACGCGCAGTACTTAAAGCTAGATCCTGAGTGGCTTGCACATCAATTGTTGGAAGGTATCCTGCCGTACCGATATTGTTTTCATTCTTTGCAATTTCAGTATCAATTTTTGCAATCTGAATTCCGAAGTTTTGCGATAAGACACGATTTACCACTTGTTCTAAACCGAACTTTTCTTGTGCGATTGTTAGCGAACTAAGCAACAATAAACTACTTAAAATTAGTGCTCTCATGATTCTATTTCTGTTAATTCTGTTGTTTCTTTATGCTTCGAAGAAATGTAAATGTAAAGTCCTGGAATGATGTACAGCGTTAAAACCAAAGAGAAGGTTAATCCTCCGATGATCGCTAACCCCATTGGAACACGACTTGTTGCTGCATCACCCAATGCTAATGCAATTGGAAGAGCTCCAAGAATCGTCGCTAATGACGTCATCAAAATTGGCCTGAAACGTTCTGATGATGCATCGATAATTGCAGATTTTAAGGTTAATCCAGCTTTCTTACGCTGATTCGCAAATTCGACAATTAAAATACCGTTTTTCGTTACTAATCCGACAAGAACAATAATTCCAATTTGACTGAATATATTCAAAGTATGTCCAAATAACCAAAGTGTTAGTACCGCTCCAGCAAGTGCCAATGGTACTGTTAACATAATGGTGAATGGATCTCTGAAGCTCTCAAACTGTGCTGCCAATACAAGGTAAACCAGAATTAAAGCCAATCCGAAAGCGAAAATTAAACTTCCTCCACTTTCCATAAACTCTTTTGACGTTCCCGAAAGAGAAGTTGTAAAGGAATGGTCTAATACTTCTTCTGCTATTTTATCCATTTCTGTAATTCCATCGCCAATGGTCATACCTGGTACAGGAGAAGCCGAAACTGTTGCCGAAACATATCTGTTATAACGGTATAATTGCGGTGGACTAGACTCATCTTTGATGTCAACCAAGTTGCTCAAAGGAATCAATTCCCCACTTTTACTACGTACATTTATTTCTTGAAGATCACTTGGCTCATTTCTGAATTCCTTGTGAGCTTGACCAATAACCTCGTATTGTTTCCCGTCTTTAATGAAATATCCATAGCGTTGGCCAGAGAAGTACAACTGCATTGTTTCGGCGATATCCTTTACAGAAACACCAACTGTACTTGCTTTTTCACGGTTAATGATAACCTGTAATTCGGGTTTGTTGAACTTTAAGTTAACATCCGACATTGCAAATACTGGACTTTGTCGAACTTTATCCATGAAATCTGGAAGAACTTCCTCCAATTTCTTTAATGTTGGCGCTTGAAGTACATATTGAACTGGAAGTCCAGACATTCTACCTCCACCAATTGTTTGTTCTTGTACAACGAATGTTCTTGCGAAATTGAAGTCCTTTAATTTAGCGGAGATTTCATTGGCCAAGTCATCTTGACTCTTTTCACGTTCTCCTTTCGGAACTAAATTCAATCTTACAAATCCAGCGTTGGTAGAAATAGATGAACCAAAGCCTGGAGATGTTACTGCAAGAATGTTTTTTCTTTCAGCAAAAGTGTCTACATAGGCAATAATCTCTTTTTGAAATTCATCCATTCTTTCAAATGAAGTTCCTTCTGGCGCAGTTGCCATAATCATTAATCGGCCTTTATCTTCCATTGGTGCTAGTTCAGATTGGAGCTGACTACCAAAGAAAAATATAGAACCTATAATTATTGCCATATAAATAAAGGCTTGCCATGGTCTTCTCATAAATGCAATTAATGAACGCTTGTAGCCTCTTGTTAATCCATTGAAAAAACGTTCAGACTTAAGGAATATCTTACTTTTATTCTCTGTTTTCTTCAACATTCGAGAAGACATCATTGGTGTCAAAGTTAAAGATACAAAAGATGAAATAATCACCGAGCCGGCGACGACGACCCCAAATTCTCTAAACAATCGTCCCGTTAAGCCATCAAGGAAAATAACAGGCATAAATACGGCTGTCAATGTGATTGTAGTTGCCAGAATAGCGAATATAATTTCATTTGAACCTTCAATCGCTGCTTTACGAGGCTTCATTCCTTTTTCAATTTTCGTATAGATGTTTTCCATTACAACAATGGCGTCATCCACAACTAATCCTGTGGTCAGTACAATTGCTAAAAGCGTCAAGATGTTGATCGAGAAGTCCATTAAATACATAATGAAGAATGTACCAATCAATGAAATAGGAATAGCGATAATTGGAACTAATGTGGTTCTCCAGTTCCTTAAGAAGAGGAATACAACCAATACAACCAGTAAGAATGAAATAAGTACTGTTTCCTTTACTTCCGCAATTGATTTGCGGATGTTTTCTGTTGTGTCCATCGCAACACCCAAATGAATGTCTTCTGGTAAATCAACACTGATCTCATTGATCTTTTTGTAAATTTCATCAACAATTTCAATATAATTTGCTCCTGGTTGCGGCTGAATAGCAATACCAATCATTGGAACACCTTTGTTTCCTCGTAAAAGCGCTCTTTCGTTTTCTGGACGCATTTCTGCTGACCCAATGTCTTTCATTCGGATAATTTCTCCGTTTTCTTCACGAATAATAAGGTTGTTGAATTCCTCTGCAGTGGACAATCGACCAAACGTACGAATGGTCAATTCCACATTGTCTCCTTCAATTCTTCCTGAAGGCAATTCAATGTTTTCACTGAGCAATGCAGTTCTAACCTCTGGAGCTGTAATGTTTTTTGCCGTCATTTTGTTCGGCTCTAACATCAACTTCATCGAATATTTTTTCTCTCCCCAAAGATAAATTCTACTGATCCCCGAAATGGTTTGCAAACGCTCTTTGAATAAGTTGATTCCAATGTCTGTTAACTCCAATAAACTTCTGTTGTCTGATTGAACAGTTAAAGAGAAAATGGTTTCGGCATCAGCATCTGATTTAGCTACAATTGGTGGGTCGGCATCATCGGGGAGCATTCGAATCGCTCCTGAAACCTTATCACGAATGTCGTTGGCTGCGTTGTCTAAATCTAAATCCAAGTTGAACTCTACAGTAATTGTACTACGTCCATCACTACTCACAGAAGTCATGGTTCGAATTCCTTGAACTTGATTTACTGCCTCCTCAAGTGGTTCAGTAATTTGAGATTCAATAATATCGGCATTCGCACCAGGGTAGTTGGTGGTTACCGTAATAATTGGTGGATCTACAGATGGAAACTCTCGTACTCCCAAAGAGTAGAATCCAATTGCACCGAAAATGATAATAACAATGGACATTACCATTGCTAAAACCGGACGGTTTATACTTAATGATGAAATACTCATTTAATTTCGTTTTTCGCTTTGATTGACATTCCGTTTCTCATTCCTAAAAGTCCTGAAAGAACAATTGTATCATTTGGTTTTACTTCACCATAAATTTGAACTTTAGAACTCGAACGGTTTCCGATATTAACTTTTCGTTGTACTGCTTTTCCATTTTCAAAAGCCCAAACAATTTGTCCGTCAATTACAGGAACAATAGCAGAAGTTGGAACGCTAATACTGTTTGGTGATTCGCCTAGGTTGTAATCAATATTCACAAATCCACCAGCAACAATGTTTTTACTGTTTTCGATTTTCGCTCTCACATTTAACATTTGAGTGTTTTGATTAATTATAGGACTCATAGCGTAAACTGTTGCGCTGACAGGAGTCGGAGTTAATGAATCAGATGGAGGGCGTAAGGTTACTTGTTGACCGATTTTCACTTTGTGAGCATAACGCTGTGCAATAGAAAAGTCAACTTTTAATTGATTTGTTTGTGCTAATACAGTAATTAAATCATTAGTGCTTATAAAAGCTCCTTCACTGATTTCTCTTAGTCCAACCGTACCTTCAAATGGTGCTGTTATTCTGCCTTTAGAAATTTGAACATCTAAAGATTGAATTTGCGCTTTTAAGGAATTTACACGAGATTCAGACTGTTCAAAATCTTCTTGTGTTCCTGCTTCACTTTCTAAAAGCGTTTGTTTACGTGCCTTATCTTTTTTAGAAAGGTCTAAATCAACCGTCAACTTGTTTCTTTCCGCTTGAAGAATATCCGTGTCCATAGTCACTAATAACTGACCTTTTTTCACAGTGTTTCCTTCTTTAAAGTGGATTTGTTTTACGCGTCCATTGATCTCACTATACACCTGTACTTGTTCAAAAGGCATTGTTTTCCCTGAAACAGTAATTATTTCTTCGAAAGATTCTGCTTGAGCAATGTAATAATCAACATTCGTATAGTCGATTTGGCCATTGTTCGTTTTTAACCCTGGTTCTTCACCGCAGGAAAATGCGAGAAATAAGGGGAGTGAAAAAAGAAGCGCTTTTTTATTCATTTTCTATTTATTTAATCTTTTATAGTCTAATACAATTCTATCACCTTCTATTGGGCCGATTATATTGACCAATTTTGTTATTTCAGATAAAACAAGATCTTTATTTTCTATTCCAATTGCAGAAATAAATTGTTGATCTGTTTCAATTAATGCTTTTTCTATTGCGGGAACATATTTTCTTCCAAAAGTTGTGACATGAAGTAAAAAAGACCGCTTGTCATTTGGATGTTGAATCCGTTCAATAAATTTATTCTCTGTTAAATACTTTATAATTCTAACAACTAAAACTTTATCCGTTTGTAAAATTTCAGCCAATCTTTTAGATGTAATTGCTCCATCATTGTTAGAAATTGACCAAAAAGCAAAATAATATCTGTCAATAGGCAAGTCATTAAGCTTAGATCCTAAGATGCTAAGGTATTGCTTTGTTAATATCGCAAATAATTTTCCTAGTGGAGTTATTTGTTTCTTAATTTTTGACATTGAATATACTTTTTTCTAAAAAGGTTTACAAAGTTAACCATTTAACAAGCTGAATTTAGAATTGTTTATAAAAGTTCTAAATAAACTGTTAAAAAAACGGGTGTAGATTTCTCCAATTATAAAGGAGTTTAAATTTCTTATACCTTTGATGGAAAAATTAAAACAAATGAAGAATCTATTTACTGTTGTGTTAATTGTTTTCTCCTTATCTATTTCTTTAGAGGGGAAAACATGGGGGATGCTGGGGCATAGAGTTGTTGGAGAAGTAGCAACTAAGCATTTAAGTGAATCTGCAAAACAAAAAATCCAAAGTATTTTGGGAAATCAAACCTTGGCTGAAGTAAGTAATTGGATGGATGATATTAAATCTGATAAAAAGTATGATTACTTAAATCCATGGCATTATGTGACTATTCCTGATGGAATGAAATACAGTGAAACGAATATAAATCCTAAGGGTGACGCACTAGCAGGGATTGATTTTGTTATTCAGCAACTAAAAACTGAAGGTTTGGATCCAACTTTGGAAAAAGAATACTTAATGATGTTGGTCCATTTAATAGGAGATATTCACCAACCATTGCATGTTGGAAACGGAAAGGATAGGGGGGGTAACGATGTTAAAGTGACATGGTTTGGACAAAGTTCAAATCTTCATAAAATATGGGATAGTGAAATTCTCGATGGAAAAAAGTACAGTTATACAGAGCTCACCGCTATAATAAACCATCCAACAAGTGAAGAAATTGCTGCTTGGCAATCTGGAAGTGTTGAAGATTGGGCACACCAGTGTATGGACTTCCGCGATGGTATTTACGAATACGAAAGTGGTTATGCTTGGGAATATAAATACCAATATGCACATTGGGGAACTATGAAAAATCAATTGCTGAAAGGTGGGGTGAGATTGGCAGGCCTCTTAAATGATATTTATGGGTAAATTGTAATTAATATTGGTTAATTGTCAATGGTTAACGCTAGGGGCATTTTTCGTTAATAATTAACCATTAACCATTAACCATTAACCATTGAACATTAACAATTAAACCCTATTCTTGTCCTCTCAACCTTACAACAAACAACCAATCTAGTGTTGGGTGTGGCTCGATGCTTAAATCCAGGATTTGTTGACCATTTATATTTTTGCGCCAAACTTTATAAGAAGATTGCGCCGAAGCCGAGGTTTCGTTTAAGAATTCGTTTTCTTCAAAATCTAGAAATGCACTTTTATCTTTTGCAGTGAATAAAAACGACCTTGGCTCATAATCGTTTTTATAAGGAAGGAATGTTAGCGTAGAATCTATAAGATTAATTTCATTGCCTAAACTGTCTATCAAAGGAATTACTTCCTCACTCCAGTTTTGGAATTGACTAAAAAATAAAGAAATTAACTCCTGTTTAGAAAACCCTTCTACTTTCTCTTTTTCTGCTTTATTATTTGTGTTATCACATGATGAAAGTGCAATTAATACCACACTAAGAATAAATAATATCTCCTTCTTCAACCAAACCATCACCTTTCATTTTTAAAAATAATTGAATCAACGCTACAACGTCTTTTTCGCAATATACTTTTATTCTTTCAAGGTCATTCTCTTCAAAGTAAACTCTTGCAACATCAGCTCCAGAAATATCATCCTTTGGTGTAGGGATTTTAAAAATGTGACACAACAGTGGGAGAGAAGTATAGTGCTTGTAATCTCCAAATTTCCATAGTTCTAGCGTGTCCAAATGATTTACCTCCCATGGTTTTTTACCTGCAATATCTAAAGACAAGGGTAATTTTATTCCATGAATTAACATGCGTCGTGCAATATATGGGAAATCAAATTCTTTAGCATTGTGTCCACAAAGAAGATGATAAGGACTATTATAATGATCATTTAAAAGTTTAGCAAACTGTTTTAATAAAGTCTCCTCATCGTCATGATAAAAGGACTTTAACCTAATTTCCTTCCCTGTGTTTGTTTGATGTATATATCCAACAGAAATACAAACGATCTTTCCAAATTCAGCGAGAATTCCACCCCGTTCTCCATAAATCTCATCTACGGTTTTTCCTTCCTTTTGTTGAAAGCGTGTTTTCTGGTTAAATAATTCAGCAGTGGTTTCGTCTAAATCTTTGAAATCATAAACTTGAGGAACGGTTTCAATGTCTAGAAATAATATTTTTTCGAGGTTAACTTTGTCGAGCATACTTTAATTTTTCAACTAAATATAGCATAAAATCATATAACAGCATCAATTTTGGAAACAAATAGGTATATTTATTTAGAATGTTTTAATGCTATCAATTGTTGTTAATCAATGCTATAGGTGTTTAAAGAGTGGTGTTGAAAAGAAGTTTCTTAAAATAAGTTAATGCAATTAGAAAAAAAAGTTTTAAATTTGGCGAATATTAATTATAAACTTAATTTATCTGTTATGAAAAAAGTATTATTTGTTGGAATGGTATTCGGAGCTTTAGCATTAACTTCTTGTAAAAAAGATTACACATGTAAGCACACTGATAGTTTTTATGATCAAGAGTATAAAGATCTTTCTAAAACACAAGCAACTGCTGCAAAGTCGACTTGTACGTTGAGTGGAGGAACTTGGTCTAAAAAGTAGTCTAAAACCAACATAAAAAATTAAGGAACTCTTTTAGGGTTCCTTTTTTTATTTATATAATCTGATATAGTATTTCTTGTTTATAGAAATTTATTTATATAAAATTGAGTAAAATCAAATAATATTCTAATTTTGTTAGATAACTAAATGTTAATTTAAATAGATAAAATTATGAAAAAAGTATTATTTGTTGGAATGGTTTTCGGAGCTTTAGCTTTAACATCATGTAAGAAGGAGTATCAATGTGCTTATCCAGGTGGTGCTGTTACAACGTATTCAGAGAAAGATTATTCTGATTCAGAGATTTCTACTGCAAAAACTGCTTGTATTTTTTTAGATGGTACTTGGAGTGAGAAGTAAGCTTCTGTAAAATAAAGTTAAGGGAAACCAAAATAGGTCTCCCTTTTTTTTATGTTTTTTTAAAGTTGATGATTTACTTATTTGCTGAATGCTCGCTATTTATAATTTTCGCATTTTTATAATGAACGCGCTGAGAAAATGATTATTTTCACACTTTACTAAGTTAGCATTAACCCAGTTATAAATTTATTTAAGATGAAAAGAGTAATTATTTTAGGACTGATTGTTGGGTCTTTTACATTAACTGCATGTGAAAAGAAATATGCCTGTGAATATCCAGGTGGTGAAGTCAATTCTTATTCAAATAAAGATTATAGTGACTTGCAAATTGAAGCATCAAAAAATACTTGTGAGAAAGCAGGTGGAAGTTGGTCTGAAAAATAATAATTTGGGCTACATTCTTTTAGAGAGTTATTATTTAACTCTTTTTTTGGGCTAGTATTTTTTGGGGAATTCAATATTTATTCTGAACTTCAGGAAAACCTAAAAAAATAAAATCATGACCACCAAAGAATTGGGCGATCTTGGAGAGCTTAAAGCGCTTCAATACCTACGCAAAAAAGGGCTTCAAATCATTGACACAAATTACCGTTTCCATAGAAATGAAATTGATATAATTTATAAACTTCCTGGTAAAATCGTTTTTGTTGAAGTTAAAACAAGACAAACTGCTGAAATTGGACCGCCTTGGAAATCAGTAACTAGGCATAAACAGAATCAGATTATAAAATGTGCTCACAATTATATTGTAACTAGAGACCTTGATGTTGAAGCACAATTCGATATCGTGTCGATAGTTCATAATTCACATGGGACATTTATAGAGCATATTGATGAGGCGTTTTACCCTCGGGTTTAGAGTGCTATTCTTTTGTAAATCTGTGTTTTAGAATGCTGTTATCGACCTAATTAAGCTATAAATATAGACTATGGTTATAATATGCAGAAATTATCATTGTCTTTCTTTATCTTTGCACCATAATATTTTAGAATATGAGTAGAAATAGTGGAGATAATCCAAAAAGTAAAGAGAATAGGAAGGGAAGGGACTCTAAATATTCTGGTAAAGAAAGTAGATATCTTTCTGATAAAATTAAAGGAAAAGACAAAAATAAGGATACAGAAAAAGGCAAAAGCAAAGATAAGCCTGTTTCAGGTGCTGCTGGTTTACCGAAAAGACACCGAACAACAAAGGGTGAGCCTTTACCAAAATTTGATGATAAGATCAGATTGAATAAGTACATTTCAAATGCTGGAATCTGTTCTAGAAGAGAGGCAGACACCTTAATTGCTTCAGGCGTTGTGAGCGTTAATGGAAAAGTAATCGTTGAATTAGGATATAAAGTTAATCCAACAGATGTTGTTAGGTATGATGGTGCAACTGTAAGGCATGACACAAAAAGATATGTATTGGTGAATAAACCTAAAGATTTTACAATCCGCTTAGATGATGATCCAACGAAAAAATCTGTTTATCATTTTATACAAAAAGCATGTAGAGAAGTGCTTTATCCTGTTGGGAAAATGGACAGAAGTGCGTGTGGACTGATGTTGTATACTAACGATAGTGATATGGAAAAGAAGTTGATGCATCCTAAATTTAAGGTTTCTCAGCTCTTTCATGTTGTACTTAATAAGCCCGTTTCAGATGAAGATTTGGAGAAACTAACGAAAGGATTATTTGTTGATGATACAATGTTTCGTGCCGAAGAAGCGAGTTTTGTCAATGGGAAATCACACAATGAAATTGGTGTAAGAATTCTTACTAATAAAAGCAATAAGGTGAAGTTAATGATGGGGAAACTTGGATATGAAATCATTGTTCTTGACCGTGTTGAGTTTGCAGGATTAAATAAAAAAGATTTGCCACGTGGCCATTATCGTCACTTGACAGAAATAGAAGTTGGATATTTAAAAATGAGTTAGATGCGAATTTTATACTTAATTATCGTTTTAATGGTATTGGTTTCCGCTTGTGACAATGCAGGTGAGAGCAAAGAGGAAGATAAAACAAGAAAGGATTATGTGGATTACTTTTATCCTACCGATAGCCTAATTCCATTTATCTATGTTTTTCAAGACAAAAATGATCCTCTGAATGAGAAAATTCAACGTATTTATAGGGTGGAATCTCCATCCGACACGATTTTGGTTGTAGAACATTTTAATGCAAACTTTAGAATTACGGAAGGCTATTCATTTGATGTGAAGAGCTTTCAAATGGTCGATCATATGATTGTTGATGGAGATGGATTAAAGAGAAAAGCAAAACTTAGCTCAAATTCATTTTTCCCATTTAATAAAGGTGATTTAGCCTATTTTATTTCTGATTTTCCATCTCATCTTGATTCTATAACGATGGTTTATCAATCTAAGAAAGGGGTTTCAGATGCTGACTATAAAATTGATGTCTTAGGAGAAAGTCTTCCTGCTTTGTTGATTAAAGATACGGTTACCATTACCATGGCAAATGTTTTTACTCAAAAAGGGAGTACCCGAAGTTTTGTCATTGATCGTGTTTATGCGAAAGGTTATGGTTTAGTGAAATGGTCTTCAGAAGATGGATCAATTGTTTATAATTTAGAGAAGATTTTAAATAACCAATGGTGGGAAGAAGTAGCTCAATCTCCGCAAGTTAGATGGTAGTTGCATAAAGGCATAAAATTTGCTTGTAGAGGAAGAATTATAGAAAAGAAATGAATTATATTATCACATCCATACTCAGTATATTTTTTGCACTTAATGCTATTTTATCAATTCCATTTAATGAGGTAGAAAGTGCATTCTCAAAAGGTGATGCTGCCAAAGTTGTTAGTTTTGGAACAACCAAGATGCTAATTTCTATTGAAGGAAAAGAAGGTGTCTACAGTAAGTCTCAAGGAACCCAAGTTTTAAGCAGTTTTTTTAAAAGTAATCCTCCGCGATCCTTTTCTTTTAGCTTTAAAGGAAAAGATGAAGGTGCTTCAAGCTTTGCAGTAGGCGACTATCAGTCAAATAAAAAGTATAGGGTGAGCATAAAATTTAAGAAAATCCAAGATCAACATCAAATTGAATCCCTAACCATCGCTTCATCTCAATGAAAACCAAGTTGATTTATGTAGGGAAAACTGGAAAGTCATTTCTGACTGAAGGAGAAAAAGAATACACCAAAAGAGTAAAGCGTTATACTTCGTTTGAAGTTGTTGAATTACCTGATGTAAAGAATGCGAAAAAACGTTCAGAAGTTGAAATTAAAGCCATAGAGGCTGAATCTATCTTGAAAAAGATCAAACCCAGTGACTATGTAGTTTTGTTAGATGAAAAAGGAATTGAATATACTTCTGTAGAATTCTCTTCCTTTATTCAAAAGCAATTTAATTCTGGAGCCCAAGGTTTGGTTTTTGTTATTGGAGGGCCTTATGGTTTTTCAGAAGATGTTTACCAAAGAGCAAATGATAAGCTAGCATTGAGTAAACTTACTTTTTCGCACCAAATGGTTAGAATGTTTTTTGTGGAACAATTGTATCGCGGATTAACAATTCTGAAAAACGAACCGTATCATCACCAATAGTTAATGGTTAATTATGAATTATGAATTACGAATTGATGATTCTCAAATTCGTAATTTTCCAATTCGTATCAATCATTGGTTGGGTCTCATAAATTGAGGAACTCTATTTGAATGTCATAAGCTTGAATTGAAAACTCACTTTTTTAATTCGTAATTCGTAATTTTCCAATTCGTATCAATCATTGGTTGGGTCTCAAAAATTGAGGAACTCTATTTAAATGTCATAAGTTTGAATTGAAAACTCACTTTTTTAATTCGTAATTCGTAATTTTCCAATTCATAATTAATACTTATAGTAGCTAATACTATCAATAACCAATTCCCAGCCTCCATTCGTGTTAATAAATGGTTCACGGTCTACCCTGTGGATTTGTTGAACTGAATTTCCTACTTGAATTCCTTTACTGGCTTTGTTGTATTTCACTTTTCCGGTTTGGAAGTACAAGCATTTTTCAAATGGATCATCTTTATCACAAGCAATTCCGAATCCGCTATCTTTCCCATCAACAGTTAAAAAATTACGAATAGAATCACTTTTGGTCGGTGAATAATATACACCTGTTCGCCATTCTCCAGTGAACTCTTCATTGTATTTTTCAATGTTTTGAACATTACACGAAGAAGCAATGAAGATTAATCCCAAAGTAAATATTCGAAGTACACTTTTCATGTTATTTTTAATTTAATTAAATATACAAAAAAATGCCATCAACAAAGTTGACAGCATTTTAAATTTCATTTAACTAGATTGCTTATGCTTCAGCTGCTTCCTCTAATGGAGTAACAGATACATAAGAACGGTTGTCTTTCTTCTTTCTGAATTCAACAACGCCAGTTGTTAATGCGTATAAGGTGTGGTCTTTACCAATCCCTACGTTAATACCAGGATGGTGCTTAGTACCTCTCTGACGAACAATAATATTTCCTGCAATCGCAGCTTGTCCTCCAAATATTTTTACACCAAGGCGTTTACTTTCCGATTCACGACCGTTTTTCGAACTTCCGACTCCTTTTTTATGTGCCATCTTATTTAGTTTTTTATAATTGAAGAAGTAAATTCTTCAATTTTAGTTTATCCTTTAATTCCTGTAATTGTCAACTCTGTAAACTGTTGACGGTGACCATTTTGTTTCTGGTAACCTTTTCTTCTTTTCTTTTTGAAGACAATCACTTTATCTCCTTTCAGGTGACGTTCTACTTTCGCAGAAACTGTTACACCTTCTATAGCTGGGGCGCCAACGTTAATTTTACCTTTGTCATCTGTTAATAAAACACGGTCAAAGTCGATTTTGTCTCCTTCTTTAGCGTCTAAACGGTGAACAAATAAACGTTGATCTTTTTCAACTTTGAATTGTTGCCCTGCTATCTCTACAATTGCGTACATAGCTAATTTAATTTATTATTAATATTCATAAAATATGGACAACAAAGGTAATGAATTATTTATTAAAATCATGAATAGATTCTTTTTTTATATTTTGTTTCTTCATTTTATTTGCTGTAAAAACACCTAGAAGAATAATTATCATTGCCAAAACTTGAATCCAGCTAATTGTTTCACCGTCGATAAACCCAATAAATACTGCAACAATTGGAATGAGATAGGTCACACTGCTAGCGTATAATGCAGATGTTTTGCTGATTAGATAATTGAAAAGAATAACTGATAATGCAGTTCCAATTACGGAGAGTATGAGGATAAATACCAGGGCTTTATTCGCATGTTCATTGTGCACAATAACTGAAGGTGTATCGAAATAAAAGAAAAGAAGTAGCGCAGGTAAAAAGGCAAAAACAAATGCAACTGAGGTAACTTTTAAAGGTGGAAGGTGACTCAGGTTATACCGTATGGTATTCGTGCTTAATGCATAGCCAAGGGTTGCAAAAACTACTGCAAATACATGGTAGAAAGTCCCTGAGGTGTCCACAATAGAAACACCATTGACCAAGGTTATAATTCCAACTGTTCCTATGAGAACGCCCAAGACTTGGGTTTTTATTAATTTCTGACGAAATAACATCGCTCCAATGATTAATGTAAAAATGGGAGTTGTGCTGTTTAACATTCCTGCGTATCCAGAACTGATTCCTGTTTCAGCGTAAGTAAATAAAAAGGCTGGAATAAAACTTCCTATCAACGAGACTACCGCCAGACTTAATCCAATTTTTACGGAACTGATGATTTTTAATGAACGTAATCCAAAAGGGAGAAGTACGGAAGAAGCAAATAACATGCGCATAGCACCAACTTGGTTACTGCTGAAAATATTCGCCCCAGTTGCCTTGTCTATCATTCCTCGTTTCATTAATATGAATGAGCTTCCCCAAACTATGGATAATAAAATAAGAATGCCTGCATATTTGAGATTTACTTTCATGCTGCAAAAGTAACACTTCTATTAAAGTTTCTAATTTATCATTTGGTCTATAATTTTAGTTTTCTTATTTTTGATAAAATATGTTAATCATGAAACAAGTCCTACTTTTTACACTTTTGATGATGCTCTTTTTAGGATGTGAAAATTCTGAAATACCGCACAGTGAAGTCGCAGATGAGAGCAGCGTTACACCTACTCATATTGCCTTATTTGAAGTTGAAGGAATGATGTGTCAAAAAGGATGTGGAGCTGCAATCAGAAAAGGTTTGTATGATACTGGTGGTGTTTCAGAAGTTGAAGTCCTTTTTAATGAAGAAAATCCAGTGAATGAAATCAAGGTTTACTTTGATATTAAAAAGACAACTACGGAAAAAATGATCGCTGTTATTGGGAGTTTAGCTGAAATGAGGTATTCAGCAAAATTGAAAAAAGTTACAGAATCTACAATAGTAAATGTGAAAGAGAGTAGTTCAGAACCTGTTTTTAATAATAACACGCCTGTGGAAGCTTCAACACGAATCATTTCTTTACCTAATTTAACCCATCTTCTTAATAGTTTGATTAAATAATATTGGTTTTTTATTGCCAATTTTCTTTGCCTTTTATCTTTTGATTTAATACTTTCAGATTATGAAAGTTATTAATCCATTTAATGATAAAGTGATTGATGAAATTACTTTGTTAGACAAGCGCCAAGCTTTTGATAGTGTAGATAATGCTGTTAAAGCAAAGTCCAAAATGCGCAGTCTCTCTTCCGGAGATAGATCAAAAATTTTAAATCAAATCCTTATTGGTATTCAAAATAATTTTGAAGCCTTCGTAAAAACGATCGTCCAAGAAAGTGGAAAACCATATCGCTATGCTAAAGGAGAGGTGGATAGAGCAATCCAAACATTTACAATTGCAGCAGAAGAATGTAAGCGTTTGCCTCATGAACTATTTGATATTGACGCAAGCGAAAAAGGGCGGAACTTAAAAGGAGAAGTCGTTTACTTTCCTAAAGGGGTCGTTTTTGGAATCTCACCATTTAATTTCCCTTTGAATCTTGCTGTACATAAAATTGCTCCGGCCATTGCTTCGGGTTGTCCAATTCTCTTGAAACCCTCAAGTAAAACACCCTTAACGATGGAGTTGTTAAATAAACTTATTCAATCAACTGATTTGCCTAAGGGTGGTTTTGAATTGATTCATTGTTCAAGAGAAGTGGGTGATGCACTTATTGCACATCCAGAAATTGACATATTGTCTTTTACAGGATCACCTGATGTTGGATGGTCAATGAAATCTAAAGCGGGGAAAAAACACACTGTTTTAGAGCTCGGTGGAAATGCCGCAGCGATTGTTGCACATGATGCAGATTTAAAATTAGCAATTGATGAGTTAATCGTTGGTGGATTTGCTTATTCTGGTCAGGTGTGCATTCACACGCAAAGAATTTATGTTCATGAATCTTTAATGGAGACTTTTGTTACTGCTTTTATAGCAAGAGTAGAGCAATTAGAAATTGGAGACCCTATGGATCCTATGACTGAATTTGGGGTGATGATTGATGAAGGCAATGCTAAGCGAATTGAAGAATGGGTAAATGAAGCAATCGCTTCAGGTGCTGAATGTTTGGTTGGTGGAAGTAGAGTTGGTGCTTTTTATGCGCCAACAGTATTAACCAATGTTTCAAAAGGTCAGAAAGTAAGAGATGAAGAGGTTTTTGGTCCTGTTGTAATGATAGCACCTTTCTCTTCAATTGATGATGCAGTTGCAGAAGTAAATGATTGTCGTTGGGGATTACAAGCTTCAATTTTTACAGACAGCATTCAAATACGAAACAGTGTGTTTAAGCAATTAAATGTAGGAAGTGTAATTCACAACCAGTCGACAACATTTCGTGTAGATGATATGCCATATGGAGGTGTTAAAGATTCTGGATTCGGAAGAGAAGGGGTAAGGTATGCAATGTTGGATTTCCTAGAGCCGAAGTTGTTGGTGAGGGAGGGATAGTGGTGATTAACAATTAGTAATTCTCAAAATTGTAAAACCTTTAATTCCAAATTCATAATAGATTACCTAATTGACTAAAAATTGTTTAAATTTGCGCCCATGAAAAAGAGTGAAGACAAGCTAAAAGATGTTATTTCCCATGCTAAAGAGTATGGGTATGTATTTCCATCTTCAGAGATATATGATGGGTTATCGGCAACTTATGATTACGGCCAATTGGGTGTTGAATTGAAAAACAACATCAAGAAATATTGGTGGGCTGCAATGGTTCAAATGAATGATGAAATTGTTGGTTTAGATGCTGCAATTTTTATGCATCCGAAAACTTGGAAAGCTTCTGGACATACCGAAGCTTTTAATGATCCGATGATCGACAATAAAGATTCTAAAAAACGTTACCGTGCAGATGTTCTTGTCGAGGAGTATATTGAAAAATACCGCGAGAAAATCGTTAAAGATGTTGAGAAAGGTAAGAAGCGTTTTGGTGATGATTTTGATGAGGTTCAATTCTTGGCAACGAATCCAAACGTAAAAAGAAATCAAGATAAAATTGATGAGTTAGAGACTCAGCTTGAAGCTGTTTTTAAAAGTGGTGACTTAGCTGCGCTTAAAGGAATGATTGACGAATTGGGGATTGCTTGTCCTGTTTCTGGATCTAAAAACTGGACTGAAGTACGTCAATTTAACTTGATGTTCTCTACTGAACTTGGTTCTGTGGCGGAAGATGCTTCAACAATCTATTTACGTCCTGAGACAGCTCAAGGGATTTTTGTAAATTTCTTGAATGTTCAAAAAACAGGAAGAATGAAGATTCCTTTTGGAATTGCTCAAATAGGTAAGGCGTTCCGTAATGAAATTGTTGCGCGACAATTTATCTTCCGTATGCGTGAATTTGAACAAATGGAAATGCAGTATTTTGTACGCCCAGGAGAAGAATTGAAATGGTACGAACACTGGAAAGCTAAAAGAAATAGATGGCATAAAGCTTTGGGTCTTGGTGATGAGTTTTACAGAGACCACAACCATATTCAATTAGCACACTATGCAAATGCAGCGTCTGATATTGAATTCGATTTCCCAATGGGCTTTAAAGAGTTGGAAGGGATTCACTCAAGAACAGATTTTGACCTTAAGGCACACGAAGAACATTCTGGTAAGAAATTACAATTCTTCGATCCTGAATTGAAGAAGAGTTATATTCCATATGTAGTTGAAACTTCTGTTGGATTAGACCGTTTGTTCTTAGCGATTTTTAGCGCTTCTTTGAAGAATGAAACATTAGAAGATGGTTCAGAAAGGGTTGTATTGTCTATTCCTCCTGCTTTAGCGCCGTATAAAGTTGCAGTAATGCCATTGACTAAGAAAGATGGTCTGCCAGAAAAAGCAATGGCGATTATTGATGATCTAAAATTTGATTTCAATTGTCAATACGATGAGAAAGACTCGATTGGAAAGCGTTACCGTCGTCAAGATGCGATTGGAACTCCATTCCATGTTACGGTTGATCATCAATCTTTAGAAGATAATACTGTTACCATCCGTGATAGAGACACAATGAAGCAAGAGCGTGTTGCGATTGCAGACTTACACGATATCATTGAAGAAAAAGTAAGCTTGAAAAAGCTGTTAATGAAAGGATAGGAAGGAAGACTGAAAACTCCCTAGCCTTGAGCGTGTTCTGAAAGTATAAAATATATTTAGAATAAGAGAAAAGCCTCGACAAATTTGTCGAGGCTTTTCTTATTAAAATGAATTGTAATCGTTTTATCTCAGCAATGTAAAATGGCCTGATATAACTTGACGACCATCATTGTGTTCTAAGCCAAATTCAATTTTATAGATATACGTTCCATCTTGAACAATTTTTCCATTATAGGTTCCATCCCAACCAACTTCGTGATTAAAGGATTCGAAAAGAATTTGTCCCCATCGGTTAAACACCTTGAAATTGTAATCATTAACATCAAATCCGGCAGCAAATACAGGCTGAAAAGTTTGATTAATATTATTATTGTCTGGTGTAAAGGCGTTTGGAACAAAATAAATCAACTCTTGAAAAACGCTAATGGGCAGATATGTACTGTCTGAACAGTCATACTCTGATGTAGCGACAAGCCAGACATTATAATTTCTAGTCGCACTTATGTCAAATTGATGTGATGGATTTACTTCGTTACTTAATGGAGAATTATCTCCAAAGTTCCAAGTATAGGATACAGCGCCAGTTGTGTTGTTATCAAATTCTACTACTCCATCGCTCAAATTGTCGAGAAAAGTTGGATTCGCTGTGAATGAAACGTTAGGAAGATAGTCACCAATGATAAAGTTTTGGTTAATGTATGTGACATTTCCACAATCGTCGGTTACACTGTATGTTCTGATTACATTTTCTGGACATGATCCACCGTCAGAATTATCACCAACCCATTCTACTAATGGCGTTCCGCAATTGTCTGCGGCATCTGTTATTAAATCGGTATCTGCAGGTGGTAAAACGGGTAATTGTAGTGAAGGTAAACCACTTGCCGTTGGAGGAGTATCATCGTTTAAAGTAATCACTTGGGTTTCTGTACTTGTATTTCCACAAGCATCAGTTCTAGTCCACGTTCTTGTGATTGTTTCTGGACAGCTTTGACCGTCTGAAACTTCTACGCCATTTAACACCCCATTCCCATCACAGTTGTCTGTCCAATTAAGAGAAGCCATTACAGGTATGTCAGAAGGGCATTGTACTGATAAATCCGCTGGTGCAGCATCAATTACTGGAGGGATAATATCAGAAACAGTAATAACTTGAGTTCTTGTAGTGGTATTGCCACAGGTGTCCGATATTGTCCAAGTACGCGTCAATATCTCCGGACAAGTAGTACCACTTGAAACTTCTACACCTAAAACGGTTCCTGAACCAAGACAGTTATCCGCCCAGTTTAGCGATGCTATTGGTGGAAGCTCTGAAATGCAAGAAATATTTATATCAGCAGGTGCTGTGTCCATCGTTGGGGCCACGGTATCATTAATTATAATAATATGATTTACGTCTATAAAGGAAGAACAAGAATCTGCCACCCTGTATGTTCGTGTCAGAATTTCAGGACATAAATTCCCATTAGAAACTTCCCCTATAAACTGCACCGATGGAATTGCTGTATGGTCATCAGTCTCATCAATTATAATCAGAGGATCTGGTGCAGGAATATCTGCATAACAATAGACAACAGTTGTATCAGGTGCTGATGCGGTAGGAAGTGAATCAACAAGTGTAATTGCAGGAAAAACACATGTGAAATCAGATGCAATCCATCCACATTCCAACGATGGATTTAATAAGTTAAGTGATGAAGCTTGGCATACGAAATCTGTAGCATCGTTGTTGTCACTGTTTCCGTTACGTGAAAGGCTAAATGGAACCCCTCCCTGTGTAGTGCAAGCAGAACTACACCCGTTTCCAATCCATTCTGAACCTACTGTTATGTTAAAACCATTAATCATTACATTTAAGTTTGCGAGTTGAGCCGCACTCCATCCCCAGGCTGCAAAATCAACAAGATTACCGACATCATCAACTATAGCAGCCCATCCTGAATTATTAGGATTCCAAAAAATATTACTCCCCCAATAATTAGGTTGAGAAGACACGTCTGATCTGTAAAGCATAGAGCATGGAGAAAATGAAGCAGGAAGATGCCAAAGTGTACTGTTTACTAAATTAACGTTGGTGTATGAGTTACTTACGGCAACCACCCATCCAGCTGTGTTGATAGGAGTAGAATAGAGATTTGAAACTTCGATATAGTCAGCGTCAATAGCACCAGGGAAGCCATGTAAACCGCATTCAGTAATTAAAATAGAACCTTGAGATGAACTTCCTGCAATCGCTCCTGTAACATGCATATATATTGTGTCATCAGCAGTTTTTGGAGGAGATGTATAGTTTTCATTGGGTGAGAGTTGTGTACCATTGGCTTCGCTGTCCCACCAAGACATTGTACCTGGATCAGCTCCTGAAGCAGTATATGTTACAGGAGTACCATAACAAACAAATGTGTCTGCAACTATGGTGGGTTCTAAAATCACTTCTATTCTAAAAGTATCAGAGACTATTGTCGTTGGACATGTCGAACATCTTGCATTTACATTATAGGTGTCCGGAGCGAAATTGGTAAATATATGTTGGTCATCTGTAGTCCAGTTTTGTATTACTGTTGAAGTTGATGTTGTTATTTGGTATTCCCAGTTTCCAGGACATGTTCCTGTAGTTACAAAACTAATTGTGTCTGGAACATTTTCGCATGTGCCCTTTGCTAACTGCGAAGGATCTACACTTGTTACAACACATTGTGCCGATGCATAACTCACAGTGAGAAGCATCAAAAAAGCAATAGATATATTTGTTATTAATCGCATAATTACTGAGTAAGTTTTGAGACAAAATCAATGTCTTCTTGGAACATTGAAATATTGAGATTCATGTTTTTAGCAGTCAGTAAGGTTTTATTGAAATCAGTAATGTATTTAGCTAATTTTTGATCATTGGATTTGTTTTCATAAATCAGATTCAACTTTTCATACATTTTAAGAAATATATGCTGTGCATCTTCCGAAATAGGGTCATCGATATTGAAAGACTGCATGAGGAGTATTTCATTAACAGCAATTTGACATTGTGTATTAGATGTTGGATGTTGTTGTGCGAAAAAAGAGAAACAAATTAACACAAAACAAAAAGTGAAAATAATTTTCATAATATTAAATAGTTTTAGCTGTAAGTAAAAACTTACTTAAAATATACTATATACATTGACGTAAAGCAGATGTGTAAAGTTGCTTTTTTATAATTCTTATTTCAAAGTTTAAGGAATTCCTTAGCGAAAATATATATTCATACGAGATTGTTTTATTTCTTTAGAAATAAAACATAGGATGCCACGAAGATTTATGTAAAAAGGGAAGTCACCTGTGCAATTATTATATAGTTAAAATTATAAACTCAAAAACTTTGTTTTATGCTACTGATGAATTTTGTTTTGATCCCACAGCAATGATTCTAAGAACAAAGTAGTTGTCTCTAAACTATTGTAAATGACAGAACTTTAATTTCGAGAGCAACGCAGTATTTTGCTGTTTTTGAGAGACCTACTTTTTTTATCTCAATAAGGAGAAGTGACCTGTAATTACTTCCCGACTATCGTCGTTTTCTAATCCAAATTCTATTTTGTAAAGATATGTTCCTTCACGAACCAATACACTACCATAAGTTCCGTCCCAACCCACCTGGTGATCGTTTGATTCGAAAAGAATCTCTCCCCATCGGTTATAAATTAATAATTTGTAATCTTGAGGGTCAAATCCAGATGTGAAAATTGGTTTAAAAACTGGATTGAAAATATCATCATTTGGCGTGAATGCATTAGGAACGTAATACACCAATTCATGGTAAACAACAACAGGGACTTTCATGCTGTCTTTACAGCCAAAATCTGATGTCGCAACAAGCCAAACATTAAATGTTTTAATCTCATCTAAATCAAATGTGTGCGTTGGACTTACTTCATTGCTAATTGGCGAATTGTCTGCAAAATCCCATGCATAACTCGCTGCGCCAGTGGTTTTGTTTTCAAATTCTACAACTCCTGAACTCAGGTTACTCATTCGCATAGGGTCTGCTGTAAATGAAACGTTTGGAATTGAGTTACCAATGATGAAGTTTTGAGTCACATAAGTCACATTTCCGCAATCGTCTGTTACACTATAAGTTCTGACTATGTTTTCAGGGCAAAACCCACCATCTGAAACGTCGTCAACCCATTCTACTAATGGAGTTCCACAGTTGTCTACAGCATCTTTTATCTCAGCTATGTCAGCCGGTGGCAAAACCGATAACTGCACAGTGGGTAAATTACTTGCTGTTGGCGGCGTATCATCGAGAATGGTGAAAACTTGAGTTTCAGTACTTGTATTTCCACAGTCATCTGAAATTGTCCATGTTCTTGTAATTATCTCTGGACAACTTTGTCCGTTTGAAACATCAACCCCTTGAACCGTTCCTTGTCCTATACAGTTATCCGCCCAGTTTAGCGATGCTATTGGTGGAAGCTCTGAAATGCAAGAAATATTTATATCAGCAGGTGCTGTGTCCATCGTTGGGGCCACGGTATCATTAATTATAATAATATGATTTACGTCTATAAAGGAAGAACAAGAATCTGCCACCCTGTATGTTCGTGTCAGAATTTCAGGACATAAATTCCCATTAGAAACTTCCCCTATAAACTGCACCGATGGAATTGCTGTATGGTCATCAGTCTCATCAATTATAATCAGAGGATCTGGTGCAGGAATATCTGCATAACAATAGACAACAGTTGTATCAGGTGCTGATGCTGTAGGCGGCAAATCAACTTTTACTATTGCAGGGTAGGGACATGAAATATTAGAAGATATCCATCCGCAATTCAATCCTGGGTTTACAGTATTTAATGAGGTGGCTTGACAGATAAAATCTCCAGCGTTATTATTATCAGAATTTCCTGTACGAGAAAAACTATAAGGAACTCCTCCTACTACTCCGCAATTAGAATTGCAACCGTTTCCAGTCCATTCTGTTCCTAGTGTTATTTGAAAGCCATTGATATTAACGTTGAAGTTGGTCAATTGTGCTGCTGTCCAACCCCAAGCAATAAAGTCAACAAGATTTCCAACATTGTCAACAATGGCAACCCATCCAGGTGAGTTTGGATTCCAAAATATATTATTCCCCCAATAATTAGGCTGACCACTAACATCTGTTTTTGATAACATTGTACATGCTGTAAATGAGGCGGGTAGATTCCATAATATGCTATTTCTTGAATTAAGGTTACTGTAGGAATCACTAACTGCGACTACCCATCCAGTGGTGTTTACTGGTGTAGCATAGAGATTTGAAATTTCAAGGTAATCTGCTGAAGATGAACCCGGAAATCCATCTAGTCCGCATTCTGTAATTAAAATTGACCCTTGGTTTGATCCACCTGTGATAGTTCCGTTTACCTGCATATAGATGGTGTCTTCTGCAGTCATTGGTGGTGAAGTATAATTTGAAGTCGTTGAAAGTTGTGTTCCTCCAGTCGGACTATCCCACCACGACATTGTTCCAGCGGGTGGGCCTGACGCAGAATAGTTGGCCGGGGTACCATAACAAACAAAAGAATCAGCCACTATTATTGGGGCAGAGATAACTTCTATTAAAAATGTGTCAGAAACAACAGTTGCAGGACATGCAGAACAACGTACATTAACAGTATATGTATCTGTTGTTGTAGGTGTGGAAACATATTGACTGTTAGTAGACCAAGGTTGCACAATGATATTTGTAGATGTTAAAACTTGATACTCATAATTACCATTACATGTTCCAGAAGTTAAGAAATCGATAGTTTCTGAAGCCCCTTCACATAAACCAGTGATTTGAGGCGTGGGATCTACATTTGTTGGTCCACATTGTGCTGAGGCAGAGCTTGCTGTGCCGAGCAATAAAACTGAAACAAATATTTTGATTAAAACTTTCATCTTATTGTGTCATTTTAGAAATATTATCTATGTCTTCTTGAAACATGGATACATTCAGGTTTAAATCACTAGCCTTTTGAAGAGTTTCTTTAAAACTATTCAGATATCCTGCAAGTTTTTGATCGTTTGAGTCACTTTGATAAATAAGATTTAACCCTTCGTACATTTCAAAGAAAATGTACCTTGCTTCCTCAGAAATTGGTTCGTCAATATCAAATGATTGTTCTAAAAGAATATCGTTGATATCGAGTTGACATTGAGTGTTTGATGTTGCGTACTGCTGTGCATAAGTTGCAGAGCAAATAAAAACGAAACAAATAATTATAATATTTCTCATAGTATATAGGTATTAAAATTTGAAAGTGAATTATCATCACCTTCTCTTCTTAACTAAACTAACGTTTCTCAAAACCAAAGGTTCCCTTTAATCAAATAATTATTTTTTTAATAATACCTTAATTGTATTTCGAATTGTTGACTTTTGTTATAGGTTAATTATAATCTAAGCTTTGATAGGTTGAGATCTATGAATAAAAAACAAGTATTGACTGTGTTGGATTTGAGGTTTTAAATGTGGAAATAGATGGTAGCCCTAGAAGTATGGTCTAAAATAAGTCATTGTATAAATTGAGTGGTTTGGTTATACTAGCTCAATAACCATATGTCAGTTATCTTTGTAAGCAGGTATATCCTCATGTTTTCTACAAAAAAAAATGGAGAAGCACTCAATTTTAATTTGGTGTTATTCAAAGATTCAAACTTATTTGGCCGCTTCTTTTTTACCTACAGCAAAATACCTCACAATCTCTACAATTAACCAAGCCCAAGGTGCGCCGTGCATTACTAAGTCAAACCAATCCATTGGCTGCATTCCTTGTGCTCCACCAAATAGCCATCGTAATTTCCCGAAAAGATGAGGTTCTGGTAAAAATGGGGCTAATCCTAAAGTCAACGAAGCGACTAAAGCTAAGAGTATATTGTTTTTCTTATTCATGGTTTACTTTGTTTTTGATGGTTTTTCTTTGCGAAAAGGAGCGATAAGTTGTTGGAAGAATCCAGGAGCATAATTTTCATCGTCTTCGAATCCAATCTCAATGTCTCTTCCGTCGTATGGAATGTAGTTAGTTTTAAAAATATAATCCCAAATGCTTAATGTTATTCCATAGTTCATTCCATAAGGATGTTCTTTTGGAAGCTCTTTTGCATGATGCCAAATGTGCATTTTGGGATTGTTGAAAATATATTTTAATGGACCGTAATCCCAACCTAAGTTAGCATGATTTAAGTGTCCGATTGTAATCGCAAACGCATAAACAATAAAGGCCATTTCTAACTGGAATCCGAAGAGCATAGAAAGAGAAATGTACTTAATTGAATTATAGACGAATGTTTCTCCAAAGTGGTAACGCATATGTGCTGCAAATCCCATTTCTTTAACTGAGTGGTGTACTTTATGGATTTTCCATAGAAAAGGGACGTGATGCAACATAACATGAACACACCATTGCACGAAATCGGCAATAATGAAGAATAAGAACAGTTGTACTCCCCAATGTAAATTCGATAAATTTATCAAGTGTCCACCTTCATACCCTAAGGGTGCTAGTAAATTGTTGAGTAACTCTACAGTGACGGAAGACAAAGCAATGTAAAGCAATAAATTAAAAATGAAGAAATTGAAGAACATATAAAAGCCATCCAACCAGAAATCTTTCCTAAAAGCTTTTTGATCTTTTCTCCAAGGCGCTAATAACTCTAGTCCCCAAACCACCAATGAAATGATAATTACAAAGTAAAAAAAATTAAAGTCCCCTTCAGTGAAAGGATGCTTAATCGTTTTCCAGAGGTAATTTGCATAGTTTGTATATGTCTTAGTAAATAACTCTATATACTCATTCATGGATTAAAAATAGTCTTAATTTTTTGTAAAAGTAAGGAAATGTAGTAAGTACGAATGTAACAGTTGTGACTTTGGAAAGTTTACACATAAAAAAAGCGACCTACTGAGTAGATCGCTTTTTAAACATATTTTTTAAACCAGTATAATACCAATAGTGGTTATACTAATCAAATTTAGTTTGCTTTTAAGATACTAATTGATTTATCACCAAATACGTTGTTGCTTCCGTAAGGAGAACCAATTCCATCCCATTTTTCCCATTTTTTCAATTCAATGTATTGTGGGTTTCTTGAAATTTGTTCAGCCTCTAATTTAATTGCTTCAGCTTTAAATATTGCAGAAACGATCAAAGATGAATCTCCTCTTGCTTTTTCAATTCTAGCATTCGCCAAATACTCTTGCTCTTTTTGCTTTTCCTTAGCTGTAAGGTTTCTTTGTTTTTGCGTTTCTTTTTCTTCAATTTGAGCTGCAATGTTCTCTGGAAGATTTACGTCTGCAATCTCAACATAATTTAAATGCAAGAAGTTTTCGTCAAAATCACCTTCTAGTATTTCTTCAATCTCACCTTCAAGTGCCTCTCTTTTTGAAGAGTAAACCTGCTCATACGTATAACGTCCAATAACATCTTTAATCGCACCTTTTGATTTATCATCAATGAAAATTGTATAGTTTTCACGGTGTTTCATGTGTAAATTAGCAATTTTATTTGGAACAATATTGTAGTTTACAGAAACCTCAACTGTTACATCTGTTCCGTTAAGGTCCATTACTTTTTGAACGTATTGTTTCGATTTATTAACAACTTCATATGTAATCATTTTGTTCCACGGAAGAATGAAGTAGGTTCCTTCTAAGTAAACATCATCTTCATCAATACTTGGGTCGTTGAAAGGTTTAAAAACGAATCCTCGTTCACCTGGCTCCACGTCTACCCAAGAGTTTAAAAATATCACAATTCCAATTAAAGCCACTGCTCCAATTGCTACTAATCTTACCATTTGTTTACTTTCCATACCTGTCTTTTTTACTTTTTTTAACGATGTAATCTATTGTTAAATAAATAATTGCAACCAATGCAATGAGTACCATTACTTTGAAGAATGGTGGTGATTTAAATAAATATCGAAAAGAAACGTAAATGGAGCCTCCGATGATCACAGAGCCAAAAATGATTCTAAATATTTGTTTATTTCTAATATTCATTGATTTCAATTAATACAACACTAAATTCTATTATCACTGACATAATTGCCAGATTATTATGCCGATATAGCTTAAAAGAAATCCGTCAACTGACGTGAGATATTTAAAACCGTAATCGGTATCATGAGATGCAAAGTTAGTAATATTATGCGTTCTAACTATTGCCTAAACAATTAATTCTACTGGCCTTATTGTTTCTTTATTTTAGAATAAAGTGAGAAAAGTATTTTAAACCATATAGGAGAGTGGTCCCAGCTGTAATTGTAATATTCAACATCAATTCCATTAAAACGTTGATTGAAAAATTGAATTCCTTTTACACGCGAACCCCCAAAATCAATTGAACAACCTTGACTAAGTCCATAATTTATAAAATGATTCATCAATGCATACATTGCCCCTTCTTGTTGAAGCTCCTCTTCAGCGGTACCTTTTAAATAAAGAAGTGTATTGTTAAATTTTAATCCTATTAATCCACCTTTTAAAATTTCACCGGAATAAACACCTACTTTATAAACGTAACCGTTCTTCTCAGCTGCTTTTACCACTTCAAATAAATACTGAACATCCTTTGAAGCATAAAGTGGTAATTTTTTAGAAAGTTCTTTTGCAATAAGTAGAGAGAGTTCATTGGTGTTTATATTTTCTTCTCGAATTTCATAATCGGTTTGTTCAAAATGCTTGATCATTCGCTTGGCCTGTGTCTTTAGTTTGAATTGCTCCTTGTTTAAAGCTTGATGAATATGAACTGTCGAACTAACATTCGGTAGAATTGCATTTTTAGAATGTAGATCTCCTTTGGAATAACGTTTTAACAATGATTTTTCAAATGTATCCCAATCAATTAGTGATACCTCACCTATTGGTTCGATATACCTCTGAAATAAAGGTGGGTAAACACGTGAAACGCCTCCTTTCTTTACAACACCGACAGGAATGGCAAAAGAATAATCTTCTGCGATATAAGCTTCCCAATCAATCCCTGTTGCATCAAGGTAAAACGAAAGTGAATAAATGGAAGCTTCAGGTGTCTGTTGCACCAATTCATCCCATTTCTGACGATTAATATCTTTTTGATTTATCCAGTTTGCTTCCATATCAACAGAAAGCGAAGGTAACTATTTTCTTTGGTCTTTATTGTCAATTATGGAATAGCAATTTTAGTAACAACTCCAGTTTTTTGATTGTAAATTAAATAAATACCTGTCATTTGAAAACTGTAGTGCGTCTTATTCTGTATCTCTGCTATTTTTTGTCCTGATATATTATACATTATATAATCTCCTTTCTCAGGGAAAAGTAACTGACTTGTAAATTGATTATAAATAAGGTGCTCTTGATCAACAAGCACAGAAATAATTCCTTTGTCATATTTTGTTCCGTCATAATCTGTTGAACTCAGCTGGTAGTAGTTAACACCTGAGCTTGGGTTTCTGTGTACCATATTGTAAACTTGAATAGAAAAGACTGTACCAGCACCATTTCTTTGACCAATTTCAGAAAAGTTAAAACCATCGGTAGAATGTTTTACCGTAAAATAGTCATTGTTAAGCTCTGTA
>Ga0209075_1000618_pt1 | contig 34769 bp, 31 predicted proteins | sample Stecom2011_FD_187523 | JGI IMG/M metagenome (GOLD analysis project Ga0209075, IMG submission 187523) | Agricultural soil microbial communities from Utah to study Nitrogen management - Steer compost 2011 (SPAdes) (version 2) | ecosystem: Environmental > Terrestrial > Soil > Agricultural land...
CGATCAATAATGTCACCAATGAACACTGCTTGCCGGCGGCGATGCTGATATACGCCATTCACCATGCTGTATCCCATCTGCCCAAGCAACATCGCAAGCGTATTCGCGCAGCCGTGAATATCGCCAATAATGTCGTACCCGCGACTTGCAGTATGCTTAATTCCAGCCATGATCAACTCGCTGCTATTTCACTTGCCCAGCCAAGCTTATCGCGGCAGGTGGCATAGAAATTATGGTCTGTAGGGTGAATCAGTCGAATTTTGAAAGGCTTTTTGGCGATGCGGATGATATCCCCTGGCGCGCAGGCAATGTTCATCTGACCATCAAAACTGATCTGCGGATAGGTTTCGTTGGTTTCCCCAACAACCAGTTTGATCTCACTCTTACCATCTACCACAATCGGGCGACTGCTAAGGGTATGAGGGAACATGGGCACCAGTACAATGGCATCCAGCTTCGGATGCATTATCGGCCCACCGGCTGAGAGTGAATAAGCCGTAGACCCTGTGGGGGTGGACACAATCAGGCCGTCCGACCGCTGGCTGTAAACAAAATGCCCATCAATATACAAATCAAAGCCGATCATACGGGTGGATTTGCCCGGGTGTAGCACAACATCGTTTAGTGCCGTCCCAAAACCCAGCGGCTGACCATTGCGCTCTACATTGCCATCAAGAAGAAACCGGGTTTCCTCAATGTACTCGCCTTCAAGCACCTTACCCAGACGCTCTTCCAGGTCAACGGGCGAAATATCCGTCAAGAAGCCCAAGCGCCCGCGATTCACACCAAGCAGAGGAATCTTGGATTTAGCCAGCTCCCGGGCTGCACCCAACAGGCTTCCATCGCCACCTACGACAATAACCAGATCGCAAATCTCGCCAAGAAGCTTTTTGCTGGCGACCTGCAAGCCGTGGCCAGGCAACATGCTGGCAGTGTCTTCCTCAAGGATTACGTGGTAATGATTGGCAACCAGATACTGTTTAAGCTGGCGCAATGACTCAACCACCTTAACGCTGCCCATCCGGCCGATAACGCCTATGTTTCTGAATTGATCCATGAAGCTTCCTGTGATGTCAAAATATGGCGAAAGCAGACAAGCCCGCTGATGCCCATATCAATCTGACCTACAGTCTAACGAAAGTCATCCCGATACTGAAAATAGTTCTGCGGCACCCTTCCGATTGCCGTTTACCTTCAGGGCTGGTGCTGCTCGCAGCGGTCGTCAACCCCGGGCCGGAACTCCCCGGGCTGGCTGACCCGTAACAGCGGCTCACCACAGGGTGCTTCACTCTCACTTGCCTGCTGACAAACCGGGTTCTCGTAGTGCGCAAGCCATTGCAGGTATGCAGGCTCGTTCATGCCACAACGTTCCGCCGCATAGGCAGTGGGATTGCTAAAGTAGGTTTCAATTTGATCATAAGGCAGGGTCAGGTGGCCGACACCGGGGTGGTAGGCCACCAGAAAAACCAACTCGGTCTTGAGGTGCCTCAATACGGTGTCTTCCATGGGTTCCCGGTGCCGGAGCTCGTGCACTTCCTGCTCCAGGGCAACCAGCTTTTCATCCCGATGTTCCAGCTCCCGCTGTTTACGATCCAACTGCTCCCGGAGCAAAACCAGTTCTGCCGTCACATTGGCATCACCGCGTTCTTTGACGGCTCCACCAGAAGCCATTTGCTCCTGCATGGTGAGGTATTGCTGATTCCGTTCCGCCAGGCGTTGTTTCAGTTGTTCGTTGTTCAGGCTTTGGCGCTCGCACTTCTGCTCCAGATCACCAATTTCATTACTTAGCGCTCTGATTTCCAGCCGATGCTCTCGCTGCACCTCAGTCAGCATGTCGCGGTGTACGCTTTGCAGTGTTTTAATACGCAAGCGTTGTTCACGGATCAGTTGGGCAAGGCGCGCACGATCAGCACCGGTGCGGGATTCATCGTCCAAAGCAGAATCCTGCTCCCCGGCACGCAGGACAGGGATATTTTCTTCTTCGGGCTCAACAAGGCGGAATTTAAGCGCGTTGGCTTTGACCGCTTTTCGAATTAGTTGGAAATGGTTGTTACCCGGCGTCATATCCGGGTCCCATAACTCAGAGGCATATTGGGGGTCCGGGCAAAGGCTTCGACAGACCAGGCGAATCGCGCCGCCTCCCATATTCGGACCTTTTGCACCTTTGCGCGCAAGCTCTTCAATAGGCACATTCCAGCTGCTGTCAGCTCTGCCTTCCTCATCAAACCAGATGCGGAAAAACACAAGCGAACGCACGAGAAGGTCGCCGCCAACCTCCACAAGAACGGCTTTCACATCCGTTTCAGCAAGGTCTGATAGCCCTACATAGCCGTCCAGAAAAGCGCCAAACTCGCTGGCCCGCATCTGCCGAGCCACCTCGTTGCCCTCTATAAAGAAAACCGCCGAATAATCATCCGTTGCCTGGCCGGCAGATACCATTACAGACCCCTCAAAATCGAAAAACTCTCTGACAGACTAAAAGTCTACTCAGAGAGTTTCCGATGCAAAGGTAAAAACTGCAATGTTTTGTGATCAGATCTGAGAGGCCAGTCGGCTACCCTGATCAATCGCACGTTTGGCATCCAGTTCTGCCGCAACATCTGATCCGCCGATCAGGTGCACTGGCAGCCCTGCCGCTTCAAGCCCACCTTGCAGTTCACGCAACGGCTCCTGGCCGGCACACAAAATGATGGTATCTACCGGCAACACCCGGTCTTCACCCTGCTCTGCACCCTTCGCGGTGACTGTGATGTGCAGGCCTTCGTCATCAATCTTGCGGTAAGCCACACCCGGCACCATCTGAACCTTACGGTTTTTGAGGGACGTTCTGTGAATCCATCCGGTAGTTTTACCCAGGTTCTTACCCACTTTGGACGCCTTACGCTGCAGCAGGAAAACTTCGCGGGCAGGCTCGGGAACTTCAGCCTTCATACCCTGAACACCACCACGATGTTCCACTGTCAGATCCACCCCCCACTCGCGCATGAAGTGGTCAGTATCCAGTGCGGCTGAGGTGCCCTTGTGCACGATAAATTCAGATACGTCAAAGCCGATACCGCCAGCACCAATAACTGCAACTTTCTGACCCACCGGCTTACGCTCAAGCAGAGCATCCAGATAGCCAATGACTTTCGGATGATCAACACCTTCAATATCCGGGGTACGCGGCTCAACGCCCGTTGCCAGCACAACCTCATCAAAATTACCGGCTTTCAGGTCGTCAACACTCACGCGGGTTTCCAGCCGCACATCAACACCGTGCTTTTCCAACATCACACGGAAGTAGCGCAGGGTTTCATAGAACTCTTCTTTACCTGGAATCAGCTTCGCCACGTTGAACTGGCCACCAACCTCTTTGCCAGCGTCAAACAGGGTCACCTTATGTCCGCGCTCTGCTGCTACCGATGCAAATGCCATCCCGGCCGGCCCAGCGCCGACTACAGCAATCGACTTCGGCGAGGCAGTCTTTACGTATGTCAGTTCCGTTTCGTGACAGGCGCGAGGGTTCACCAGGCACGAAGTCAACTTGCCGCTGAAGGTATGATCCAGACATGCCTGGTTACAGCCAATACACGTGTTGATTTCTTCGGCACGGTCTTCAGCAGCTTTCAGTACAAGGTCGGCATCCGCCAGGAAGGGGCGTGCCATAGACACCATGTCTGCATCGCCTTCTGCCAGAATATTTTCGGCAACATCCGGCATGTTGATGCGGTTTGTGGTAACCAAAGGAATACTGACTTCGCCCTTAAGCCGCGCAGTAACCTTGGTAAACGCTCCCCGGGGGACAGAGGTCGCGATGGTAGGAACTCGGGCTTCATGCCAGCCAATACCGGTATTAATGATCGTAGCACCGGCTTTTTCGATTGCCTTGGCCAACTGAACGACTTCTTCCCATGTGCTGCCATCTTCAATCAGATCGAGCATGGAAAGGCGGTAAACCAGAATGAAGTTTTCTCCAACACGCTCACGCACACGGCGCACAATTTCGATGGGCAGGCGAATGCGGTTTTCATAGCTGCCACCCCACTGGTCGGTGCGGTGGTTGGTGTGAGCAACAATAAACTGGTTGATGAAGTAGCCTTCAGAACCCATAACCTCAACACCGTCGTAGCCCGCTTTTTGCGCAAGCTCGGCACATACCGCGTAATCCTCAATCTGCTTCTCGATACCGGCTTCATCAAGCTCTTTGGGCTTGAACGGGTTGATCGGAGCCTGAATAGCAGAAGGGGCAACCAACGCAGGGGAATAAGCGTAACGACCGGCATGAAGAATCTGCATGCAGATTTTACCGTCCGCTTTGTGTACGGCACTGGTGATAACCTTGTGCTTTTCCACTTCATCGTCATTGGTCATTTTGGCGGCGCCCTGGAAGACAGCGCCTTCCGGGTTGGGAGCTATGCCGCCAGTTACAATAAGGCCAACGCCACCGCGAGCCCGCTCAGCATAGAACTCAGCCAAACGCTCGAAACCGTTTTTAGCCTCTTCCAGGCCAGTGTGCATGGACCCCATCAACGTGCGGTTGCGCAGCGTAGTAAAACCCAAATCCAGCGGTGCAAGCAGGTTCGGATACTTGGCAAGGCCTGGTGCTGTGTTGGTCGTCATAACTGGTCTCCTCAAATTGATCACGGCAGGGTCTTAATCGCCCTGCTCTTTCTTGATGAACTCTAAAGTACCCATGCGGCTTGCGTTCAACAATATCCCTGAATAACATTATACTATCCCCAGGTAACAGCTCGTGGCGAATCCACATGAATCCGACCACTCCTCAGCACTTCCCGGACCGCAACCCGCTCGGCGATATCAGCGTGCTCCACATTTCGGTATTGCTCCGGGCTGCTGAAGCCGAAGGCGTAAACTCGCAGGAACTTGCTCGCCACTTTCAACTGAACGCACAAACTCTCACGTCTCCTGAGGCTCGAATCAGCATTCCCCGCTTTATGAGGCTTGGGCATGCAGCAATTCAAGCCTGCGGCAACCCCGCACTGGGGTTGCGCATGGGCGCATTGACCAGGCCTGTAGATATGGGATTGTCGGGCCTTACAGCTGAATGCACCAATACTGCCGGCAAAGCTATACACACACTTATCCGCTATTCCCTGCTGACCAGCCGGAATAGCCGTGGAACACCCACCGCAGATCCCGAAAAACGGCTCATTCAGTTTTATTCCATTCAGCCCTACAACGCATTTAATTATTTCGTTGTTGACTCAGTACTAAGCGCCTGGACTCAGTTTCTGCGAACTGTGAGCGGGCAATGGGATGTGCTGGAGAAAGTCTGCATAGAATACCCATCCACCGGCCTGGATGAACTCTATGAATCCTGGTTTCGTTGCCCGGTTCAGTTTGGGGCAGACTCAAACGGCATAACGGTGCGGCAAGATATATGGAGCCAGACAACCCTGCAGGCGCATCCGGCAATGCACGAGAAGCTGCTACTAATGTGTGAAGCGGAACTGCGGGACATTCAGCGAGGATGGACAACGGGAGACAGGGTAAAGAGTTTGCTAACACCTCTGTTTCGAGGAGAAACACCAAGCCTTGAGACCATTGCCTCGAAGTTGGGAGTTACACCATGGACACTACAACGACAACTTGCCTCTGAAAACACAGGGTTCAGAGAACTTATGGACGAAACCAGAAAGCATTTGGCGCGAGACTATATTCGGGAAACTGAAACATCACTGTCAGAAATTGCCTGGTTACTGGGCTTTTCCAACCCAGCGGCATTGCACAAAGCCTACCGCCGCTGGTTTGAAATAAGCCCGGGGGAACACCGGAAACAGTTCCGCGGGGATTAGTATTACTTGTTCAGATGCTTAGCGTGGAAGTGCAAGTGCTCTCCAATAAAGCTGGCAATGAAGTAATAGCTGTGATCATAGCCTTCGTGGCGATTCAGAGTCAGCGGATAGCCACTTTCCTTTGCCGCAGCTTCCAGCGCTTCCGGCTTCAGCTGCTCGACCAGGAAGTTATCTGCCTCACCCTGATCTACCAGTGCAGGCACGAACTGCGAGGCCTTTTTCATCAGCAGGCTGGAATCATATTCAGCCCAGCTGGCAGTATCTTCGCCCAGGTAGGCTGTGAATGCCTTTTTCCCCCACGGGCAATCTATCGGATTACTGATCGGGCTAAAGGCCGATACGGACTGGTAACGCTCAGGATTGCGCATCGCCAGCACCAGTGCACCGTGACCACCCATAGAGTGACCAAAAATTGACCGCTTATCACTCACCGGGAAAACAGACTCGATGAGATTCGGCAATTCGTTCAGCACATAATCGTACATGCGGTAGTGCCGGTTCCAGGGTGCCTGAGTGGCGTTTACATAGAACCCTGCCCCTTTACCCAAATCGTAGGCTTCGTCATCTGCCACATCATCGCCGCGAGGACTGGTGTCAGGCGCGATAATAGCAACGCCCAATTCAGCGGCCATTTGGTGAGCCGCTGCTTTCTGCATGAAGTTTTCATCGGTGCAGGTTAAGCCAGACAACCAGTACAGAGCTGGAACCTTGTTGCCGTTGGCAGCCTGTGGCGGTAGATAAATAGCGAAACGCATATCGCAATTCAGCGTTTCTGAATGGTGACTGTACTGCTTGTGCCAGCCACCGAAACTTTTGTTTCGACTAAGATTTTCAATATTCATTGCAATCTCCCTGATAAATGGTCGCCCGTGCCATGCTCAGGCGACCCTCCTCGTTATTTGTCAAAGTGAATAACGGTACGAATACTCTTACCTTCATGCATCAAATCGAAGGCTTCATTGATCTTTTCCAGACCCATGGTGTGAGTGATGAAATCGCTAAGCTTGAACTCACCCTTCATATACCGTTCAACAATACCGGGCAACTCAGAACGCCCTTTTACGCCACCGAATGCAGACCCTCTCCAAACCCGACCGGTAACCAGCTGGAATGGACGAGTGGAGATTTCCTGACCGGCCCCGGCAACACCGATGACCACTGATTCGCCCCATCCTTTGTGACAGCACTCAAGAGCCGAGCGCATCACATCCACATTACCAATACACTCGAAGGAATAGTCGACCCCGCCATCGGTCAGCTCAACAATGACTTCCTGAATCGGCTTGTCGTAATCCTTAGGGTTAATACAGTCGGTCGCGCCGAGCTGACGGGCCAGTTCAAACTTGCTCTCGTTAATATCGATGGCAATGATGCGGCTGGCTTTCGCCATGGTGGCACCGATAACAGCCGACAGACCAATGCCACCCATACCGAAGATAGCCACGGTGGCACCCTCTTCTACTTTAGCGGTATTCATCACCGCACCCATGCCGGTGGTCACACCGCAACCGAGCAAGCAGACTTCTTCAAGCGGTGCTTCTTTGTTGACCTTCGCCAACGCAATCTCAGGCAGTACAGTGTATTCAGAAAAGGTTGAGCAACCCATGTAGTGGTAGATCGGCTCACCATTGAGGGAAAAACGGGTGGTGCCATCTGGCATCAAACCCTTGCCCTGAGTTTCACGTATTTTCTGGCACAGGTTGGTTTTACCAGAAGTGCAGAACTTGCACTCGCCACACTCAGGGGTATAAAGCGGGATTACGTGATCACCCACCTGAACGCTGGTTACGCCTTCGCCGATAGATTCGACAATACCGCCACCCTCATGACCCAGAATAGCCGGGAAGATGCCTTCGGGATCTTCGCCAGACAAGGTAAATGCATCGGTATGGCACACACCACTGGCGATAACGCGAATTCGCACTTCACCGGCCTGCGGCGGCATAACATCCACTTCTTCGATAGACAGTGGCTGTTTCGGGCCCCAGGCGATAGCGGCTTTGGATTTGATTGTTTTAGTCATGTGGCTCTCCGATCTATGTTCCAGCTCTGGCAGAGGTTTCTGCCACCATGAAGAACATACTATAGTCTATCGCCCTGGTTGATAATCCCATATTATATAAACTCACCTTTACCAGTGAGTAACAATTGGGAAGAGCAAATCCGAAAAACCAGCTCTTTCCAGAGGAGCTCAAACGACAGCACGGGAAGCAGACCATGCATATTTGGGAAGGGGTAAGTGAGTTTGTGGCAGTGGCGGAGGAAGAGAGCTTTACTGCAGCAGCGAAGGCGCTGGGCATCTCAACCGCTCAAGTTAGCCGGCAGGTCAGTGCCCTGGAAGCCCGCCTATCAACCAAGCTGTTTTACCGCACCACCCGAAGGGTTTCGGTGACCGAAGCCGGACAGATCTACTATCAGCAATGCCGGCAAGTGCTCGATGGCCTCGAAGAGGCGGAGCGCACCATGACCAATTTGCAGATGGTGCCTAAAGGTCAGTTAAGGCTGACAGCCCCTGTGACATTTGGCGAAAAAAACATCGCTCCACTGGTTAACAACTTCGTGCTGCGATACCCGGAGCTTCAAGTACAGCTGAATCTGACCAATCAGAAACTGGATTTGGTAGCGGGTGGTTACGACCTGGCAATACGACTGGGTAAACTCGAAGATTCCAGCATGATGGCAAAACGACTGTCATCGAGAACCCTGCATGTATGTGCCTCACCCGCCTATCTGTCTGCCCACGGAACCCCACATTCTCTTTCGGAACTGGACAAGCATAACTGCCTTCAGGGAAACCTGGATTACTGGCGATTTCAGGTGATGGGAAAACCACAAAATGTCCGAATCAAAGGCAACATCATGTGTGACAGCGGCCGGGCCCTGCTGGATGCTGCCTTGAAAGGCATCGGCATTGTGCAACTGCCGGATTACTACGTTCAACCTTCTCTGGCTTCCGGCAAGCTGACCAGCCTGCTAGAACCCTACCAGGAAGCTGACGATGGCATCTGGGCCATTTATCCACACAATCGTCATTTATCACCAAAGGTTCGAATGCTGTTGGACTATTTGAGCGAAGCACTGCAGGCGAAGTGACTGCCTTTCCAGCGGCAGATGCAATGCAATGAGGAAGACTTAAACGAAAAAAGCCGTTAACTGCTATGCAGCTAACGGCTTTTTAAAATAGTGGCGGAGCGGACGGGACTCGAACCCGCGACCCCCGGCGTGACAGGCCGGTATTCTAACCAACTGAACTACCGCTCCACGTGTTATAACCGATTACTTTCCAAATACTTTCAAAGCATTGCAACCTTCAAGAGATTGCTCGGTGACAACGAGAGCGCATTATAAAGAGGTGCCCGATTAAGTCAACGCCTTTTACGAAAATAATCTATAAATCCCCGCATATTACATCGCATCGACCATCGCATCCTTGCCCTGAGCTGTTTTCCGATACTCAATGGGAGTCATGCCTGACCAGCGTTTGAACGCACGATAGAAGGTACTCGGTTCGGAAAACCCGGTGAGATAGACAATCTCATCAATCGACTCGTCTGTTGTCGCCAATAGTTGCCGGGCCAAGCGGTATCGGAAATCAGCCAGCACCTGGTTAAAGCTGGTTTCTGCTTCAGTAAGCCGGGTGCGCAGCGTGCGAGGCTTGATGTCCAACCGGGTAGCTACCGAATCCAGTGTTACCTCACCGCTATCCAGTAATTCAGCAATGATGCGCTCCACCTGCCCGACAATATCCTTCTTCTCCAGCCGGGCAACCTGCTCACTGGCAAAGCGCTCATGCAAATCCAGGAGTTCCGGTTCTGCGTGGGGGGACGGATGAGAAAGCAAACTCACGGGGAAGTACAAGCGGTTTTCATCTGCACCAAACACCACATCGCAACCCAGCAATTCAGCAACGTACTCGCGCCCTTCTTCACGGTCATGCTCAAACTCGACCCGCGACGGACGGAATTCGTTATCCGTGATGGACCGGAAAAAAGTAAGCAGGCCCTGCACAAAGCACTCGTTAAAATGTCGCAGGCGGCGAACTTCATCAGAGGCAGTATCCAGCACCATGCAGGCCTCCTCACCTTCGATGAAAAAATCCGTATTGGCAGCATCGCTTAACAAGCGCTGATAGTTTTGCGCGCGGCGCAGCCCCTCACCAAACGTAGGGCTACTCAGAAACAGGTACTCGAGAACCTGTCCTTTATAAACCGGTAACAGCTGCCCAAGGTGGAGCCCGATATCAGGATCACCGGATACATCTTCTACCGCCTGCCAGAAAAACATCTGGGCACTGTGGGGCGTGCGTAGCTGTTCGGTGTACACATACTCCGCATTCACGCCAAGCCGGCTGAAAACAAGATCGGTATCAAGACCCTTCTTTTTCATTGCCTCGTAGATAAGGCGCAGCATCACGCCCGCGTCACGTAGTTCCTGCATAAAATCCCGCTATGTATCTATTGGATACTACTTTGGCCCGGCAGACACCCGCCGGAACACCCCAGGTCAATGCGTCGTCAGCACGGGTTTGCCAGACTGACGGCAGGCCTGAAAGCAAAACCTGCGTCGACCCTGAAACTGCCCGACTTGACCAGAAGCCTACCTGGACTATCGTCTTGCATTAGAGCATATCAGGCCACAGACGCACAGTTGTACCAGAATCCTTGCACATCAGGTACCTGCATTTAGCAACTTTCATCAATCTTTTGTGCCAAAGCTATCATTGCATTGCCTTTAGAGAAAAACACCTATGTCAGACACACTTATATATCGAGACACACCACCAACACTGCTTCCACTGTTCGGCAAAGCTGTTTTACCAAAAAAAGTCAGCTCTGAAGGCGACATCAGGCTCCCGGAACTCTCTGCCAAGCTCCTCTACGCAAAAACCTCTAGCGATGATCTGAATCAATATGAGCGAGTATGCGGATTCAGCTCCGGCAACCATATACCCATTACCTGGCCCCACATTCTTGCGTTTCCACTGCACTTGAAGCTGCTGACCGAAAAAGCGTTTCCATTGCCACTGCTTGGGCTGGTGCACCTGCGTAACAGCATTACCCAGCACAGGGCGATTGGAAAAGGAGAGGTTCTGGAGCTGGAGGTTAAACTGGGTGGGCAGGAACGTACCAGCCGGGGAATAGAATTTGATGTAAACACCACCGCTCGTTCTGCAGGCACGGTTGTCTGGGAAGGCGATAGCACTATGCTCTTCCGCCAACCCGACCCAAATTCCAGGTCTTCAGCAAAGGCCGCTCCCCCGGCGCTTGAGCTTTATCCGAACATGGTCGACATCAAGGTGGCCGAATCCATCGGACGCCAGTACGCCAAAATCTCCGGCGACAGCAACCCCATTCATATGCATGCCCTGAGCGCCAAGGCGTTCGGCTTTCCCCGCGCTATCGCCCACGGCATGTGGAGTAAAGCACAGGCTTTGGCGATTATGGGGCAACAGGATGGGTGGCATTCGGGGCCAGTAAAGGTAAGTTGCCAGTTCAAAAAACCGGTATTTTTACCAGGAACTGCCCAATTGAACTGGCGGGAAGGGAAAACCGCATGGGACTATCAACTGCTGAATGCTCGCGGTGATGCTCCCCATCTCAGTGGGCGCATTGAATGGCTCTAAATTGGGCCAGAGGAACTCTCATCGTCACCCGAAGAGGGTAATGCTGCGACAGGAAGCGTAAAGAAGAATCGTGCGCCGCCATCTTCGGGTCGCTCGAACCCTATTTCCCCTCCCTGAGCCTGTATCAGGGAGCGGCAAGTAGGCAAGCCGATACCCATGCCTTCTTCTTTGGTGGAATAGAACGGCAGAAACAGCTTTTCCTCAGCATCTTCTGCAAGCCCCTCACCATAGTCCCTTACCTCAATCCGAACACAGCCCTTGTCCGTGAGCCGCGCGCTTACTTCAACGGGCAACGCAACTTCTTGGCTGCGAGTCGCTTCGAGCGCGTTCCGGATCAAATTCAGCGCAACTTGTTGAACCTGAATCGGGTCAGCCAGCACCTCCGGCAGATCCTCGGATACAAGTAGCTCAATGGCCCCGTCGTTGTTGCGCGCGTCCACTTCCGCAAACTCGCGGGTGTCTTCCAGCAGAGCAGGAACAGAAAGCACTTCTTTGCCAGTCGCAGGTTTTTTAACAAATCGCCTGATCCTGCGAATTATCTCGCTGGCACGGTGCGATTGCGCCTCAATTTTATCAAGGGTTTCCTGCAGCAGACTCAAATTCGGGTTTTCAACGGACATCATCCGCTTGGAGACTCGAGCATAATTGGCAATTGCAGTCAGTGGCTGATTCACCTCGTGAGCAACACCTGCAGCCATCTCTCCCATGGTGGTCAACCGGGATATGTGCGCCAATTGGTCACGCTGCTCCTGTACCAGCTCTCGCGCCTCTTCCAGCGCCTGTTCGCCATCAAGCTCGACCGTTATATCGCGGAATACAACCACCGCACCGTGCAACTCTTCTCCTTCAAGCTTTGGCGTGGAACGGTATTCAGCCGGAAATCCGGTGCCATCGGCACGCAGCATTCTTATATCGCGCTGATTTTCCGCCACACCCTGGCTACAGGTCGCATGAACCGGGAGTCCGCTAGGGCATTGGGCTGCTGTACTGAAGTGGGTATCGAAAAAATTCCGGCCGATCAGATCTTCAACAGGGCATCGCATAATGATGCCTGCTGCAGGATTGGCGAACTCGATCGTGCCCTTCTCATCAAGCCCGTAGATACCTTCACTGATGGAATTGAGGATACGGGCCTGATCGCTCTGAAGCTCCCTGTTTCGCGCCTGAAGTTCACGCTCAAGCCGAATAACGCGGGCATGGGTTTTAACTCTGGCAATCACTTCCTGGGACTGGAAAGGCTTGGAGATATAATCAGCCCCGCCCAACGCGAAGCCTTTGACTTTCGCTTGCAGGTCATCCAGGGCTGAGAGGAACACAACGGCACAGTCAGCCGTCTCAGGATCGGCTTTGAGGCGTTCGCATACCTCATAACCGTCCATTTCGGGCATCATGATGTCGAGCAGGACAACTTCGGGCTGATGGCGGTGGGCAAGATCCAAGGCTTTTTCGCCTTCATTGGCGATCAGCAACCGATAGCCTTTATCTTTCAGTGTCTCATAGAGAACTTTCAGGTTCTGTGGATTGTCATCCACCAGCAGAACCGTCACTTCTGAATTTTCGCTGACAACTTCAGTCATATAAAAAAAGGCCGGTCAAAAAGATAACCGCATGATGCCGGCCAGATCACCTCTCGTCGATAAGGTTCTTTACGGACAGCACCATTCGAACCAGGTGTGCCAGCGAATGAGTCCCCATCTTGTGCATCACCCGCGAGCGATGAATCTCAACCGTGCGCTGGCTGATTTCCAGTTCGATAGCGATCACCTTGTTCGCCTGCCCTTCTATCATGCGATCCATAATCTCATGTTCGCGAGGCGTCAGGCTTTTAACCCGGCGGATGATTTCCTGCTTCTCTCCCAGTGTTTTACGCTGTTCCAGATCCTGTTCCAGCGCCGCTTCGATCTTCTCTAGCAACGCTTCTTCGCGATAAGGCTTCTGGATAAAGTCCACGGCGCCTTCTTTCATGGCATCAACAGCCATAGGGACATCGCCGTGTCCGGTCACAAAAATGATTGGGAGAATAGAATGCTTTTCATTTAACTTTTTCTGCAACTCCATACCATCCATGCCCGGCATACGGATATCCAGCACGATGCAGCCAGCCATTTTTTCGGAATAATCCTTGAGAAACACTGCCGCGTTCTCATAGGTTTTAACCGACTTGCCATCGGTTTTCAGTAACAGTTCCAGCGAGTCACGAACGGCTTCGTCGTCCTCTACCACGTATACAGTTTGCTGAATGTCAGTCATGGGTGTGTTCTCTCCTGTCTGTTTTATTATGGCGACCGGTCAATGAATTGACGGATCTTTCTGATCGTCCCGGGCGTGTTCCTGGCGTTCGTGCTCACGCATTTTCTCAAGCCGTTGCTGGATAATGCCAAAAACGCTCTGTTTCGGATAGTTGCCTTTACTGTCGGCCTTGCCCGCCGGCTTACCCAACAACAAGGTCACCGCTTCCTCGACATTTGAAACTGAGTAAACCGCAAACCGGTTTTCCCGGACAGCCTGAACCACTTCGCTGTCCAGCATTAAGTTCTGAACGTTGTTGGCCGGAACAATGGCGCCCTGGGTCCCTGTAAGCCCACCCTTGAGCTGACAGGTAGCAAAGAAGCCTTCAACTTTTTCATTAACGCCGCCAATCGGCTGCACCTCGCCAAACTGGTTAACGGAACCTGTAATGGCCAGGTCTTGTCGCACCGGAACGCCAGAAAGCGAAGATATCAGGGCACAGAGCTCTGCCAGCGAAGCGCTATCACCATCTACCTCGCCGTAGTTCTGCTCAAAAGTCAGGCTCGCAGACAGGTGCATGGGGTCCATCACCGCAAAGTGTGAGGCTAGCCACGAACTCAAAATCATCACACCCTTGGAATGAATATTGCCACCTAACTTCACATCCCGTTCGATATCCATAATCCCGCCATCCCCATAATAGCAGGTGGCCGTTACGCGGTTGGACAAGCCAAACTCGAACCCACCCGTGGAGAGCACAGACAGCGCATTAACCTGGCCCACAACCGAGCCTTGGGTTGATACAAACGTGGAGCCGTCACGAATTGAATCGTAAAGCTGGTCACGGATACGGCTACTGCGGTATTTCGCACTCTCAAGCGCTCTTTCCACATGAACATCCTGAATCATCTTGGCATTCGCCTGGCGAGCCCAAAAGTCCGATTCCCGCAGCAGGTTGGCTATATTGGCAGCATGCAATGAAAGCCTGTCCTGGTGTTCTGCCATACGCGCGCTGTGCTCGATGACCCTTGCCACAGCTTTATTGGTGCAGTGCAGCAGGTTTTTTTCTTTGACAACGCTGGCAATAAACTTTGCATACATAACCTGGCTTTCTTCGGAGCGGTACATTTCGTTCTCGAAGTCCGCAGTCACCCGGAACAACTCTGCAAACTCGGGATCGTAATCCTGCAGCAGCATCCAGGTTTCACGATCTCCGAACAGCACAAGCTTCACATCCAGCGGCACGGCCTGCGGCTCAATGGAGATGGTGCCTGAGAGCGTCAACTCTCGCTCAAGAGAGTTGATCTGAATGCACTTCGAGCGCAAAGCCCGCTTGATGCCGTCCCATACGAAGGGCTGCTCAAGCACCTTTATGGCATCCATCAACAGATAACCACCATTGGCCCGGTGCAGGCTGCCGGCCCGAATCAGGGAGAAATCGGTAAATACCGTGCCTTTATAGGTAACGTTCTCAACGTATCCAAAAAGGTTGTGATAAGTGGGGTTGTCTTCCACCACCATTGGCACTTCGTTGGTCTTCTGGTGCACCACCACATTAACGAGATAGCGCCGGGGCATCTTTTTATCCAGCGACGCATAGGCAATAGCTGCTTGCTCTTCGTTGTCGTCGAGAAAAATCTCCAGATTCTCAACCAGGTCTTTGCGTACCGCCTCGAAGTAAGCCACTACATCCGGCAGGTTTTTGTAGCTCTCAATCAATGCATCAATCTGGTGGCCAGATATCCCTTCCAGCGTTTCCTTGTTCAGGGCCTGTTGTTCATCAGCATATTCCTGCTCCCAATCCGCCAATTTCCGAAGTGCTTGCCGGAGCTTTTTCTCAAGTTTGTTGATTGAATCTTCGAACTTGTCGCGCTGTGCATCCGTTAGCGCCTTGAACGTCTCTGCGGTATGCGGCTTATCACCATTCATTGCCACCAAACGGTAACCACCTGGCGTGGTGATGGTCAGGCTGACCTTCTTGCGGCGAGCCTGGGCAGCGACCTTCTCGAGCTCATCTTCCTGCTTTTTGCCATACTCCTCTTTGAGCTGTTCTGAACGTTCCAGAAAGCTGTCGCTATCGAAGGTCTGTGGAATGACCTTCACCAGCCGGCTCATGAGCTTTTCCATGTCCTGTTTCAACAGCACGCCCTTACCCGCAGGCAACTGCAGTAGCTTGGGAATCCGCGGCTCCTCAAAATCTGCGACATAACACCAGTCGTGACTTTGCTGCTCAGTATCCAGGTGGTGCTCAAGATAACGCAGCATCATCGTGCGCTTACCCAGGCCGTTACGCCCTACGGCATACACGTTATAGCCACCATGGGGCATGGCAAGCGCAAACCGCACGGCTTCCTGGGCCCGATTCTGGCCCACAATTTCCGCGAGCGGCTCCAGCTGTCTGGTCGACTTGAACGGTAGATCTTTCAGAACACAGGCTTTGTAAAGCTGATGCAGAGGCAGTGACTTCAAGGTTGGGTCCTGTAACGGTTGACTCATTGGCCGGTCATTGTAGGTTCTGTGAACCTGTCTGTCGCGCTCGAGGGCAAGAATTGTGACAAACGCTTAAAGGCGGAAGATTTTGTGATGCAAGTCACGCTTCACAATCTCCTCATTGCCCTCGTCTTTCATCGAACACTACACTTCACAAGCCGACTCTCAGCCTTTAGTCTTATAGTCGGCTATAACAACATAATAATAAGCAATGGGTGCCAGTTTACGATGAGTGATTCCGAAGATCGCCGGCTCAAGGATCGCTATTCTGCTTCGTGCCTTAAGGTACAAGTTCGTCAGCGCGGTTTTTTCAAGAATAGCAAACCTTCTTTCCAAGCCACCTGTCTCGACCTGAACCGTTACGGCATGGCCTTGCTCTGCCCACGCCCGCTGGATCCTGGTACTCGCCTGTTTATGGACTTTGAAGGGAAGTACATCAGCGAATCAAAGGTGTGCGCCCGCGTTGTAGAATGCCGCCCTTTCCAGGCCGGCTATCGGGTAAGTGTTCAATTCAGCTATTACCTTAACAAAAAAGGCTATTCCAGAGCGGTAGACAACGCTTTGTCACGCATCGAAGGCTTCTACAACCGCCTCGCCAGCTAACACTTCTCAGGCCAACCCGGCATCCAGGCTGGCTGCAACGTACATCCCTAACTCCCGACATTGCTCTTCGAACTCATCCTGATACTCTCCGCGGCACATCAGTGGTTCCTGGATTAGTTTCCAGCGTAACCCGGTGGTGATGCTTTCAATCGCGCGCCGCGTTCCTGTGCCGTCATGGCCAGCCCGGATATAAAATGCAAATGGAAGACCTTGGGTTTTCTCCAGGCAGGGGTAGTAGCTGCGGTCGAAAAAACCTTATACGAATATGAAATATGCGATTTACGTTGGTGAGTGAGTGAGTTGAATTGATATGAGGGGACTTAGAAATTTAAGTCGACAACATAATCCCAACAACAAATTTCTCAGCATTACTGCTTGAGCAATCCCGGCCAGCCAGCAACATTTTTTGGATCTAGCAGCGCCTTCCGATTACCTATTAGCGCCGGACACTGAAGCCGGCCACCAACGGTAATAACATCATAAGTTGGCCACTCCGGTCGCAAAGCGAACATTCGGGTAAGACAGCCAATGCCAATGCAATGTAAGCGTCTGACGATCACCTCTTGAATGGAGAATCAGAAGCTTCACCCAAAAGGATATGCGGACTGATGCCAGGGCAACGCTGGCCGGCCCACCTTAACGCTGCCCAGTACCTCCAGAGCCGCGTCCACATCATTTATCCGGCACAGCAGGACAACTGTTTTACATCCTTGGTGAACGTTTGCGCACAGAGCTTGAGTCCTTCAACCATGGTCAGATAAGGGAACAAGTCATCACCGATTTCCTGAACGGTCAAACCTGCTCGTAACGCCATCACTGCCGTTTGGATAATTTCACCGCCTTCCGCTGCGACAACCTGCACCCCGAGCAAACGGCCTGTGCTGCGCTCTGCTACCATTTTGATAAATCCATGGGTGTCAAAGTTTACTAGCGCACGCGGCACGTTTTCCAAGTCGAGCAGCCTGGTGTCCACGCTATAACCCCGAGCAACTGCTTCGGCTTCAGTGAGGCCAACGGTGGCGACTTGAGGATCGGTGAACATGACCCCGGGCATGGCACTGAGGTCGAGTTTGGCCTCGCCTCCCGTCATGTTGATGGCGGCTCGGCTGCCTCCGGCAGCGGCCACATAGACAAACTGCGGTTGATTGGTGCAGTCTCCGGCAGCGTATATTCCGGGGACAGTGGTTTGCAGATGCTCATCCACCTGAATTGCGTCGCGTGAGGTTTCCACGCCAATGCTCGCCAGGTTCAGGGCCTCGGTATTGGGAGTTCGACCGGTCGCCACCAGCAGTTGATCGGTTCGCAAGGTGCCGGCAGGCGTCTCGACGATGAACTCGTTGTCGCTATAGTCCACGTTGCTGGGCAGGGTCTGGCTAAGCACCTCAATACCTTCGCGCTTGAACGCTGCATCCATAGCTTCCCCGATTGCGGGGTCCTCACTAGACAACAAACGGCTCCGGGCCAAAACGGTAACCTTGCTGCCCAGTCTGGCGAATGCCTGAGCCAATTCCAGGGCAACGAAACCGGCACCAATCACGATCAGCCGTTTGGGAACGGTATCCAGCGCCAAGGCACTGGTTGATGTCAGGTAAGGAGTGTCTGCCAGCCCCGTTATTGGTGGCTCTGCCGGTCTGGCTCCGGTTCCAATAAAGGCGCGATCAAAATGAACCGGTTTTTCACCACCCTCAGCCAACGTGACTAACAGGCTATTGGTGTCGAGAAACCGGGCCTCACCGTTCAGGACTGTGATGTCCTTGTGTTCTCGAAGTATCTTTTCGTACTTGGTGTCACGCAGCTCCTCCACTCGTGCCAGCTGTTGCTGAAGCAGTTTCGCTCGGTCTACCTCAGGAGCCGCAGCACTGATGCCCGCGTCAAAAGGGCTTTCTTTTCGAAGATGCGCGATATGTGCTGCACGAATCATAATCTTCGAGGGCACGCAGCCAACATTTACGCAGGTGCCGCCGACGGTCCCACGTTCAATCAGGGTGACGCGGGCACCGCGCTCTGTTGCCTTCAAGGCAGCCGCCATGGCGGCTCCGCCACTGCCGATTACAGCAATATGCAGTTTTTGGTCATTTTTCACTCGGGAAACTCCTTGGAGCTTTGGAATTGTTCTCGTAGCTGGCGTCATAGTGTTTTTTCCGCCAGAACGCATAGACCGTAAGGCCGATGAATACCGCCAGTGCCGGAAGAAGCACATAGTCGAGATAGCCCGTCAGGGCGGCCAGTCCCACGGTGGACATCAGAATGACCAGAATCGGTGTGAAGCAGCATAGTGCAACCAGAATAGTCCCTACTATGCCAACTCTGAGCAGGTTCTTCGGATTCTTCATTGCCCCTCCGGGGTCGCCTCTGAGGCCGTGGGAGTGGAGGGGTAACCAGCGTCGCTCGTGGCCTCGGTGAGCGCCTCTATGGAAGTGAGCGCATCGTCAAAGGTGACGACGGCTTCTCGATCAGGGTAGCTCACAGAAACTTGGGACACCCCTTCCACCTTACTTAAGGCCAGCTTGACGGTGATCGGACACGCGGCACAGGTCATGTCAGGCACCGAGAGAGTCACTTTTTGAGACGCAGCCCAGGAGGACATGCTGAGCAAAGTGAGAAACATGGCAAGTACAAACTGTTTACGCATGAGGAAAATCTCCGTTTAGTAGAATAGGGGCAAAATGTAAGGGAACACTAAAGCGACCAATACCAGTGCCGTCACTACCCAAAAAATCACCTTATAGGTCTTTCGGACTTGAGGGATCGCACACGTTTCACCCGGTGAGCATTGCTCTACAGGGCGATAAATTCGTCGCCAGGCAAAGTACATGGCGACGATGGCCGCGCCAATGAACAGCGGCCGATAGGGTTCCAAAGCTGTCAGGTTTCCGATCCAGGCACCGGAAACGCCCAGAGTGATAAGCACCAATGGTCCGAGACAGCAGGCCGAGGCGAGAATTCCAGCCATGCCCCCGACAGCGAGAGAAGCACCTCCGGATTTAGATTTGAATTTCGACATGACGTTTACACCTGTTGCCCATGGATTCGATAAGATAAGGTTACTTCCGTAGTTAAGTACGGAGTCAAGCATCATGTTGGATAAAGCTAATTCACTGACTATTGGCGGCTTGGCCAAGGCGGCCAATGTAAATGTCGAGACGATCCGCTATTACCAGCGGCGAGGTCTGTTATCGGAACCCAAACGACCTCCAGGTGGTATTCGACGCTACGGTTTCGCCGATATTGATCGGCTGACATTTGTTAAAACGGCGCAGCAGCTGGGTTTCAGTCTCGACGAGATAAGCGACCTCCTACGGCTAGAAGATGGCACCCACTGTGAAGAAGCCAGTGCGCTCGCCGAGCACAAGCTGAAGGATGTGCGCGAAAAGATCGAAAGGCTGGTAAAAATCGAGGAGGCTCTGAGCGAAATGGTCAGTCAATGCCACGCGCAGCCGGACAGCATCGCGTGCCCGCTCATTGCATCTCTACATGAGGGAGGCATTGGAACAAAAGGCCAAAGGGACTAGCTTCTGAACCAATCGACCTTTTGGGGTTCTACCCCGTCACTGCGGAGACTACGAAAAGATAGGCAGATTTATTAAACCGAGGTGCGCGAATGTTCGCTTATGTTTAAAAGAAAACATTTTGGGCGGCCACAGGCGCTTGTCTGTGTGACCATAAACTGGCCAGCTTGTGGTTCCCTTAACAACCTATATCAAGAGCCTGCACAAGATGGCCATTTCAGATAATTCCCGCCTCCAGGCTGGCAGCCATCGACAATCCAAGCTCCTCACATTGGTCAACAAACTCTTCCTGAAATTCCCCACGACAGATTAAGGGCTCTTGAACTAGACGCCATTTTAAGCCGGTAGTAATGCTCTCTATTGCTCTGCGTGTACCCGTGCCATCGTGGCCCGCTCGAACATAGAACGCAAAAGGAAGCCCCTCAGTCTTTTCGAGACACTCATAGTAACACCGGTCAAATACGTCCTTAACTAGACCCGCCATGTAGCCTAGATTTTCAGTCGTGCCTATAACGATGGCATCAGCCGAGCTGATATCGTCAGGCTGCGTTTCAAGGGGGGGCAAATACCGTACTGTTACGCCTTCTATATCCGGGTTACAAGCCCCCTTAACCAAGGCATCTAACATCCTTTTCGTATTTTCGGAGGGAGTATGGGCGACTACAAGTAATGTCTTCTTTCCTGACATGGCGGTCTCCAAGCTAATCTAGGTAGAGGCTTTCGAGGAAATACAGGCGATATAAATAACTCGAACAAAACAACCATTACCTATCTGGTTAATCATCGTCGAATCGCTCGCTTTTTTTACTCAAAAAATGCCTTGCCTTTGGACAAGGCTAATAAATTAGTTTGCCAGTTCGGTTACATCCAATTTCATGCTAGGACCATTTCAAGTCAAGCACCAAATCCTTTGGAGAGCATTCTAGACAATTCGCGAACTGGTAAATCCTCTCGATGGTCACATTCACCTCTCCTCGCTCAATCTTACCTACATAACTCCTGTCTATTCCTGCTTCGTGTGCAAGACGCTCCTGCGAAAACCCTTTTGCTTTTCGCATTGCTCTCAGATTCCGACCAAACGCCTCGCAAACCGGTGAGCCCATTTCTTACCCTCACAAAAGGCAAGACTATGGTTTCTTGAGGCGTGACAGGCCACGGCATATACTACCCATTTTTTGGAGTCGACCAAATCGACCTAAAGACCAACTGGGCCTTCGGATGGACAAGTCGCAATCACTGAAAGTTGATAAGACACTGATCGAACTGTTACAGGAGCAGTCAGATACACCTTTCTCTACTACAGACATCCGGGATCTCTACATCTCTCGAGTTCCTGATGGGCAGCGACCAGAACGCAATCAGCTCCGAAAGTACATCTATAAAGAGCTATTGCGACTTGAGTCAGCGGGACTGGTTGAACGACACGGCGGATCCCGCGGCCGTGGATGTCAATTCACCTTCTGCCCTGAGCGCTCATTTGTCACACTCGAAGCTAAGCCCTCGCCCTTTGAAAACAGTGGCCCTAATGTTGAGCCGACAATAGATATTGATACCCAGCGAGCTCTTCAAGAGGAGCTCTCTCAAAGGAAGATCGAGCTTGTAGCTAGCATTGGGGAGGCGGAGGAATATCAGCGGCTATACAACAAATACCCAGCTCTTCGAGGCGCCGTGAAGGAACAATGCCTAGAGTCTAGAGAGAGGAGCACGAAACTCCTAGGCCAACTGCGTGCAGTCGAGACCGTGATCTCCAAAATCGGTACCCCCTCATGATGCAGTTGCGCGCCTGGCAAAGCGAGTGCATCACTCAGGCCTTGTCATCATTCGAAAACCAATCTCATTTTCTATGTCACGCAACGCCAGCAGCGGGCAAAACCGTCATGGTTGCATCTGTCGCCAAGGCTCTCTTTGAACACAAAAAAATCGACTTTGTTGTTTGTTTTTCACCCTCACGAGCAGTAGCGCAAAGCGTCGCCACAACTTTTAGTCAAATTCTTGGGAAAAGTTTTAACGGGCAGATTGGTGCTGCGGGAGGGTCATTGTTAGTGGCCAATTAAAGTGACCCACTACTGGCCATTAATTTTGACCCACCCCCGGGTGGCCGTCCGGCCACAGAACCAGCTACTGTCCCCCGCTTTTATCGATGGCCGGGGGCATGTCAGTGAAGGAGTGGGTTGTGATACACAAGATCAAGGCAATGCACGATAACGGTAAAGGTTCGTCGATCCGCGCCATCAGTCAGGAACTGGGGTTATCCCGGAACACGGTACGCAAGTATTTGCGGATGGAGGTGGATGCGATCACAGAACAGTTTGCAGATCCCTCACGGAGCAAGCGCCTCGACGATCACCGGGATTACCTGGTGACTTTGCTCAAGCGGTTTCCCAAGCTCAGCGCCGTCAAGATTGCCCGTAAGCTTCAGGCAAAGGTCGGCGACTTACCGGCCTCAGATCGCTCCATTCGCCGTTATGTGCGAGCACTCAAGGAGGAAGTAGCCTCGGCCCAGATGCGCTACTACGAACCCATTCTGGACGATGTGCCGGGTGTTCAGTGCCAGGTGGACCCAGGTGAACTGCGCGGCGTGCTGATTGGTGGCGAAGAACGCACGCTGCATTTTGTGGTGTTCGTTCTGTCCTACTCGCGGCTGATGTACGTGGGCCTGGCCTTCCGCCCACTGGATACCCAGACCTTTATCCAGCTCCATGACGAAGCCCTGCGTTACTTCGGTGGCCTGCCGGAGGAGTGCGTTTACGACCAGACCAAGCTGGTGGTGATCAACGAACAGTACCGGGAACTGACCCTCAACCAACGGTTCCACGAGTATGCCATCACGGTCGGGTTCCGGATCCATGCCTGCGAAGGCTACGATCCAGAGAGCAAGGGCAAGGTGGAAGCCGGCGTGAAGTACGTCAAGCAGGATTGCCTCTACGGTGAAGTCTTCCGAGATCAGGAACACGTACGCCAGCACGTGCAGGACTGGGTTGAGAGTGTAGCCAATGTCCGTATTCACGGAACCACCGGCGAACCACCCCGGGAACGCTTCGAACGGGATGAGCGAGAACACCTGGAGGCCTACCTCTCGCCAGCTTGCGTGCAGCCGCTGGCCCACGAGACACGTCGAGCCGACAAGACCGGCCTGATCGCCTGGAAGGCCAACAAGTACTCTGTGCCCATGGCCTGGCAACAGGCCCGGGTGGGCGTTCTGGAGTCCGGCGGCCAACTCCACATCAGCGACCTGAACACAGGCGATGTCATTGCCAGCCACGCCCTGTGCTCCGACAAGGGCAAGGTGATCAAGAACACCCATCACTACCGAGACCATGCCCAGCGCGTGAGCAAGCTGGAATCCGATATCGACGCCCTGATCGGTAATGAGATCGGGCATCAGTTGTGCCAGCAGCTCAAACGCTCCGAGCCCAAGATCTACAAGGATCAGTTGGTGGCTGCCCGCGACTTGCTCAAGCGCCATGAACCCGTGGATCCCGTGTTGATCACGACGCTGGCAGAGCGTCCTGGCATGACCGCCACACGGCTGCAAAGCTACTTGGAAGCGGCCCAAGCCGCCGTCCTCCGCGAACGGAAACCGGAACCTCTGCCAGAACCCAAGGAAGCGCTGGACCTAAGTGCTTACCGCCGTGTTGGCCACTCCAGTGGCCAGGGGGTGACCCATGAGCCAGCTTGAGCAAACCGTGTCCCGTTACCGCAGTCTGCGCCTGAGCGCGGCCGCCGACGAACTGACCAACCTGCTGGCCGAGGCTGAAGCTAACGAGATGTCCTATCTCAGCTTCGCGGACCGGCTTGCCGAACACGAACTGATCCAGCGCCAGGACAAGCGCATCCGCCGGAACCGGAAGATGGCTGCGTTCCCTGCTGAGAAACGCCTGGAGGGCTTCGACTACCGGCACCAAACCACCATCACCAAACGCCAGGTCAATGCCTTGCTGGACTTCCAGTTCCTCGACGAGCGCAACAACCTGGTGTTCATCGGCCCGCCCGGTGTCGGCAAGACCCACCTGGCCATCGGCATTGGCTACAAAGCCGTGGAAGCTGGCTACCGGGTGCTGTTCCGTAACGCCTTGGATCTGGTGGAAGAGCTTGAACTGGCCGAGATGAAGGGTGAGCTGAAAAAACGGGTCAGCGCCCTGGCCAAACACGATCTGCTGATCATTGATGAACTGGGTTACCTGCCTATGACCCGGCAGGCCCGCTACAACCTGTTCCAACTGATCAACAGCCTGTACGAATATCGGTCCATTATCCTGACCACCAACAAGGACTTCACCAGCTGGGGCGAGTTCTTCCACGACGACAATGTGGCGGTGCCGATCATCGACCGAGTCATCCACCATTCACACATCTTTATGTTGGGAGGAGAAAGCTATCGACTGAAGCAAAAAGTTACAAGCTAGACTATGAAGGGTGGGTCAATTTTATTGGCCAAAGGTGGGTCAAAATAAATGGCCATTGACAGTCATACACATATCAGTCAATGAACACGTTGCCCAAGGAGCTTTGGCGGGTATTGCGCGACCATCGCGTACTCGTGGTACTGGACGAAATTCATCATTGTTCCGGGGCTGACTCAGATGACTTCTTCGTTGGCAACAGCTGGGGGAGAACCATTTTAGATAGAATTCAGGGCAGAGCATCCTACACAATTGCATTATCTGGAACGCCATGGAGGACAGACGACACTCCTATCGCTCTGGCACGATATACCCAACCGGGTGGCGAGATGCATTGTGATTATGAATACGGTTTACGTCGGGCAGTCTCAGATGGGGTATGCCGGGAACCTAAAATTGTGCTTACCGATAACCGAGAGATTCACTTGAGTTCGTCTGAGCACGGCCTTCAAACCTACTCCAGTATCCGCGATACCATTAAGTATGGTCACATTTCTTATCCCGAGTTTCTTTTCCGAGATGAGGTAATCGACCATACGCTTTCGGAAGCATCGAAAAAACTATCAGAGATTCGACAATATATCCCCAATGCCGGTGGTCTAGTTATCGCAGCGACAGTCGCACATGCAGAGCATATTGCGACCAGGCTCGCCTGGCTAGGAGAAAGCTCTGTCGTTGTAAGTTGCCGAACACCAAACGCACACCAAACAATCGACAATTTCAGGGCATCCAGGGATCGTTGGATCATTTCAGTGGGGATGATTAGTGAAGGAACAGACATCCCGAGACTGCAAGTATGCTGCCACCTCAGCAGAATCCGGACAGAACTTCATTTTAGGCAGGCTCTCGGAAGAATCCTTCGGCGCCAAGCCGGAGAACCGCCTCACATCGGTGGCTGGCTTTACGTCCTTGCAGAACAAAATCTAACTGAATTCGCCCACAGAATTGGTGAAGACCTTCCGGAACAAACAGTGGTTTCATTCTCACCAAAACAGCTAAAACACAACTTCGATGGCCTCAACGGACGGACTGCCCTCACCCATAACATCGATACTTCGGAGAGTGACATTAAACTCGATATCGGCGGCACATGGGATGCTGACAAAGGTATCGCCCCACCTAGCGAATCGACGGCCCTCACAATCAGCAATCATTATTGGAACGAGATTCTGTCTTTATTCGAGGGTCAGATGGTGTGACCCTTTACTCAGTATGTTTTGGCCAAAACACTTAACCTGCTCAGGAGTATCTAGGCCAGTATGGTCTGAACTCACTGCCGGCAAGGATGCCAGGCGAGCGCGACACCTGCATAGTGGTGTGACTGCCAGGGAGAGGCCTGGCTTCGTCGCATGTCACGCAATTGGACAATTCCGCTCCTCTCAAGCAACTATATTCGGAACCTTTCAAGCCCAACCCTAGAAACGCCAATGCTGTTCGAGGTGGTGATTATTCGGGGACGTCGAGGATATCGAAGGTAAAGCCATGACAGTAAGAAAACGCTATAACCTGAGCGAGTTAATAGCCCAATGTGACCCGAATACTCCGATACCCGAAGCATTTCAGGAATGGGAGCAGGCACCGATGGCTGGCACTGAACAAGCCATCACGCAGTACGCTCTCAATGTCATTGCTCAGGCGATCCGAGTTTGGGAGTCACGGGAGCAAGCTTTGGAGTGGCTTCAAGGTCGGGTTTTAGCTCTCGATGACGAACGCCCTTGCGACCTGCTAGGCACCCAAGAGGGCTGTCGCCGGATATCCTCGGCGCTTAGTAAAATTGAGCATGGAGATTTCAGTTGAGAGTAGTCTGGCACTATTCCTGATCTTTAAAGGGCTGGTCACGATTTTCCATAAAATCCTCACTAACGCCTTCCTCAGAATCAAAGAATTCATCCCAAACCGGATCAGTCGGACGATCATAGCGTTTTACAGACCCTTTAAGCCGCTCCAGAGGCGTTAATTCCTGCGGCAGCGGCAGGGCTATCTCATCCGCATGAGCCGTATGGGCGTCTAGGCTGTCCAGCAATTCTTTCTCGGTTGGGCGTTTTTTGGTCATAGCGATGCACTCCATAATTCCCCAAATTATTGCTAAATGACGATGCTGATCGTGATTCAAGCTGACCCAGATCGAATCTGGCGCACCAGTTCAATCAGGGTCTGAGTGTTCGGCTTATCCAGGATATGCGAGCGAATCGAAATTCCGTTGAGACCCCACAAATGAATGGGTTTCTTGAACCAATCATCGGCCAAATCTTGGTGACCAGCTGGCGTCAGAAAGATCAGAGCTTTGTGCAGCCCCAAAAGCAGGCCCATCCGCTCGATCACCGACTCAGGAAACTCCGGACTTTGGTCACCGGTGCTTTGAACCGCAGCTAGCCAATTCATCAGTGTCGTCTCCGTCACTCCGAGAAGACTTGCCAGTTCGCCATCAGAAAGGTGCCAGCGCTCGGCCTGATCAACAAGCCACAGTAAGCCAGCCTTGCCATGGTTGTTGGTGATGTTGGTCGATGGATTCATTGCTACTCCGATCCATTGTTTTAGCCTTCTCAGCTTATGGTACTCTTTGAAAAGCCTCGGTGGACAGTGGGCGACATTCATAGCTGCTGATAGCAACTGGAGAAACGTTATCTTCGGCTTACCCGCTTTTGGCGACAACCTGCCAGAAAAGACTTATACCAAGACGACTCATTCAGTGCTGGCTTCAGACCGTAGAGCTTCATGATCCGAACGAACCTCGCCACGTAACCGCATTGGCCAGCCGGTGGCAGCCACTCATCCGGCCCTTTTGCGCCTTTGCTCCGGTTAAGGCTAGCTTCAACCGGTAGTAGATTTGTCGGATCGTTGGCAAAACGTTCGCGCTTCGCCTTAGACCAATTCGTTGCTCCGCGCTCCCAAGCCCAGGCTAGTGGTACAACGTGATCAATGTCGATATTAGAAGCATTCTGAATGACTTCACCAGTGAAGGGGCTAATCCAGCGACCAGTGACGACTCGACAGCCCCTTTCTTTAGCAAAGCGGACGGGGGTAGTTGAGGCATTAATCAGAGCCTCGGCTCGACTATCACGACAATCCCCATCGACATCATCCCAGCCGCGGCCAAAGGCAGATCTTTGATATTGGCTAGAAGCAGCTTCAGCGCGTTCTTCGAGAGTGCCCAACGCAACCCCTTGAGGCAGTCGTCCACCCGCCTTCAGGCAGGCCTGGAGGTCGTTAAAAGGCCTGTAGTTTTGTGTTCTGTCGTACCAACTGCTTTGGGGCGGATGACAAAGCCCACTGGCTGACATTTTTACGGTACTGGCGAGAACAGTCGTTGTCGCCTGAATAAGCACGAATACTGCAAATGTTAAAAGAGTCAGGTATTTCATCGAACGCTGGCTTGGGACAAAGGACAATGTGAAGAGGCCCTGTGAGTTAGGCCCACTAAGGCATGCTATTGAAGGACGCGAGGATATCTGGTTGATACCTCAAGATTCAACCAGGAAAGGCCCTACAAGCCCCTAGCGATGTCGCTCGGAGTGGCCTCCCTACCAAATCTTCACCATAACCTCAGATTATGCGCAGCAGAAAATGGGAGAGATCGTGCTCGCTTTCGATCCAATGGCACATCGATAATCGCCAATTTCTCACATTTCATAATGGCCAAAATCGATTAGGGGACTATTTCCATCGCTCTCGAGGCTATCGGAAGTCTGTCCAAAATTGATTGCATGGTCATTTGCTCAGCCTCCAATCTTCTTCCGGCCTCTGCCCGCCAAGCCAGATCACCCTCGCCCGGAAATGTTCCTTTCAATTCCCGAAGAACATTTGTAGCGTGAGTCGCCCAGTTAACGAAATCCTCTAACCTCCAGTAGTAAACGTCGTCAAGGACGGGGTCAGCTCCGGATTTTGCTTTGGTACAAGGCGTTACTATCACAGGCAAAATGTTCATTTCTTGTGTGCCTGATAGCTTCTTTTTTACCCATTTGGGATGACTAGATGCTTGACGTGCTTTAGTGGCACTAAAGATGCTTGATGCTTCACCGCCGGCATGATCCTCGAAAATAATTCCTACTTGGTCGCCAAGCCACCATGGGTCAGGTGCAGCATCACTCTCATCATTACCTGTTCTAAAGCCAAGTAAAGTGCCTAATTCGACTTGTGATGCTTCGAAAGTTTTGGCATCGGAAAGGCCTGACAGAATACCCGCAACAGACTTCTCAAACTTATGATGGGTAGCAGTGCCCAGGGTTAAAAATAGGCGCTCGATCGCCTCGATCTGAATTAAGACTTCCTCGTCTTCGCCAGGGTTATCGTCATTGACAGTTGAAGGAGTATGCCTTGCTAACTTGTTTAGCCAGGAAACAGAGGGGGCCGCAGATTTTGCCTGTCTATAATGCTCTAAGGCTGATACGAATTGAGCGTCTCCTGATGAAGCAGACAGTCGTTGAGCTGCTGACCCCGCGAGATAATGCCAAAGTGCTCGGTATCCTCTTAGCTGAGGGTGATTAAGTGATCCAAGAATGGATCTACAAGCTGACAGGCAACCAGCATAGTCTTGATGCCAGAGCGCTTCCTGATAAATTATCTCTTGCTTAACTACTACCTCCAGCTCATTCATGGCTGGAAACTCTCTCTGATCGAAGTCTGATATTGCACTACGAATCATATTGTCAGCAGATGCCCAGTCAGTATTGTTTTCTATGAACATCTCAAAATTCTCGGCAATTTCCTCCATCGTTACTTCTTTGGATTGATCTACTCCAAATTTTAGCTCTGCTTGAAGCTCCGGCGGGAAATACTGCCATTTTCTATTGTCTGTCAAGAAATCAACGAGCTCAGTCCCTGTAACTACAACAGCAGACCTATCCTGTAGAGCTCTGGTGCAACGGCCCATAGCTTGAAAAACGCGAGTCTGTACTCGATCGTTGTATAACGCTGCGGCGCCCATTTTTGACATGACGAAGCGCTCCTGGGCATTCATTGCTTTTGGAAGATCATCAACACAGAGAAGCCTGCACTCATTCCCCGGAAAATCAATTCCATCATAGCGATTTGCTAATATCGCCACCGCCCGTTCTGTGGAAGTAAACGGCTTTTTGTCGTCTTCGATATCGTCGCTGGTAAACACCTGAAAACCTTTGAGGTGCTCATTGACTAGGGTGCAATGTTGATGTGCTTGAGTGGTAGAGGGGGTAAGAATGACAGAGCGCCCCGCTACTTCCTGCATACCGAGACGAAGGGCATCAGTTTCTTCCGAAGTCAGCGAAAGCGTTGGGAAAATAAAAAAGCGGCGCCCCACTCCTGCGGTCTGAAAGCCTTCTGGTGCAGGTAACCTATCGATTTTCCTGCGGCCTGAAAGTCGCTCCAAGTCGCCCCCGGAACCTAGCGTCGCGGACATGAAAATGCGCTGGCTGGCATTGTTAAACGGCGTATGTGTACTGGTGGGTGGGATTAGCGGTCTGATCAGAATCTCATTTGCGCCAAGATAAATATGGCAGGCGTCCAAATGCTCTCTAAGAATCGACCACGTGTAGTATAGATCTGGCTCATCGCGGGTGGCATGAGAATCAATTATGGCCGCCAATTCTGGGGCAATTTGGTCAACCTGTGGTGTTGGCAACTTCTCAACCCACATTGCATCAGCGGGTCCGTTCCAGTCTCCAGTCATGCGTGAAAATGCCTGGGCGTCTATGTAAGAGGCTAGGAACTTTGATAAGGACTCGTGCAAAACTGTGCTTCGCTTAATTTCAAGCGACCACATCTTCGCGATGTAATTTTCGGCAGCATGAGCGTCATCGACGATAATTAGGTTAGCGTCGTCGAAAAAAGGATTGGTGTTAAACAGACCAGAGTATGTGCTGACAGCCACTTTGGCGCCTGTTTTATAATCTGCTCGATCGGCTGGAGCAAAATCGCTTTTTCGTCCGGAAAGATCGACTACGTCAATGCCATATTGATCTCTTGCCTGAAGAACTGTTTGCCGAACGAGTTGTTTAGTCGGGCACAGGTACACTACCCGATCGCCGAGCTTTGATCGCCGCCAATCTGCTATGAGGAGACCAACCAGTGTCTTTCCACTTCCAGTGGGCAGCTGCAATGCTACGTCTGAGCTGTTTTCATACTGTTCAGCATATAATTCCAGAATTTCTTTCTGGTGTGGCATTACATCGGGAAAATGGCGTTTGGTCAGTGTCTTAAAGTGAATAGCAGGATTTTGTGCAATTTTTGCCGAAAAGGTTTTTGTTTTAAATGCCATTATTTTCTCCAGAAGTGAGCACTTATGCGTCCAATGCTTTGCCAGCTAGTATTTTCAGAATTAATAGACCAAATTCGCGTTGATTCGCCTCATTTTCAAGTATTTCCATCGACAATTTTTCATGATCCGTCATAGAGTCCAGTACAAGATCAGTGAGCCGTTTCGGAAACAATCCATGCATCACCTGGTTTGTGGAGTGACTATTGACCTGTGCCATCACGGCTTCATCCCGGCGAACCCGGTCCGCAATGCCATTGGCAAAGTGCAGCTGATCCTTATCGCTGACTTCGGCGCCGAAGATGTCATTCAGCTTCTCGATGATTTCTGAAAGGCGTTTTTTCTCAGGATCATGAGGCTTTCCTGTACCGACCCCGGTAATCGGATCCAGTCCGTCCGGATCGTCTTCACCCTCTAACCGAAGCTCATGCTCTTTGCGCTTGGTGATCCGGTAATGACTCAGCTCCAGCTCGGAAATATCGATTTCGTCCTCATCAAGAATTTCCTGGCGCAGCAAGGGCAGCAGGTGTTTGGAAAAGACGCACAACTGCTCCAGTTCCTGATCTTCAAAAAACACGATCTGGGAGAGAAATTCATAGGCCCGAACAAAGCTACCAAGGTTCTTCTTGAACAGGTCCAACTGATCGAGGCCTTCTCCAATTTCTTTCAGCGTTGCATCGGCTTGTTTAAGGCCGATGGTGTTGTCATCTGCTTCCGCCTGTTTGCGGGCGGCCCGTGCCTCTGCCCGCTCATCACGAAGCAGCTTGTACCGCTTGTTGAATCGCTCGCGCGCTGGCTGACAGTAGTAACTCAGCTTGGAGGCTTCGGCCTTCGGATCGAAGAAGGCTCGTGCAAAGGCTTCCACTTCGTCCCAGTGGTACACCTGCTCGGCATCCAGTGCTTCCTGGATGTCATAGACGACCTGGGCATCGGAGACGCCGGTAAGCTCCGCCTTGTTGTAGTACGGCAGGAACGAATCGAGGATATCCTGGGCATCGTTGATGAAATCGAGGATGAAAGTTTCCTTGCCAGGGAACAGCCGATTTAGGCGTGAGAGTGTTTGAACGCACTCCACGCCTTTGAGCTTCTTGTCCACGTACATGGCGCAGAGCTTGGGCTGGTCAAACCCGGTCTGGTATTTGTTGGCCACCAGCATCACGTTGTACTCGTCCGTATCGAACGCCTTGGCATGATCCCGGCCATTAAGGCCCGGGTTCAAAAGACTGCTGGTTTCGGTGACTTCTTCCGGGATCACATCATCGGGTGGCAGGCTGCCTGAGAAGGCAACTAAGGGGTGGACGTCCTGGTAGCCCTTGTCCTGGATGTACTGCTGCATGGCGAGCTGGTACCGGACGGCCTCCTGCCGGCTGCTGGTCACCACCATGGCCTTGGCTTGGCCATCCAGTAGGTGCCGGACGTTCTCCCGGAAGTGCTCAACGATGACCTCAACCTTCTGGCTGATGTTGTATGGGTGCAGGCGCACCCATTTGGCCAGTGTGGTTCGGGCCTTCTTGGAGTCGACCTCATCGTCCTCTGCGTCCGGGTGAGCGAGCTTCCAGGCGACGGCATAGGTGGTGTAGCGCCGCAGCACATCAATGATGAACCCTTCTTCAATAGCCTGTCTCATGGAGTACACATGGAAAGGCTCAGGCTTATTGGATTCACTCCGATCCTGTGACGGATCCGGCTCACGGCCAAACAGCTCAATGGTCTTGGCCTTAGGCGTCGCGGTAAAGGCGTAGTAGCTGATGTCCTGGCTAGGCTTTCGCGCAGAGACGGCAGCATCCAGCAGCTCTTCTGCACTGATTTCCTCACCTTCGGGTAAGTCACCACCCAGGATGGCCTTCAGCTTGGTTGCGGAAGAGCCAGTTTGCGAAGAATGAGCCTCGTCCGCGATCACGGCGTACCGTCCGGACGCCAGCTTGGGATACTTCTCCAGCGCATCGAACAACGCCGGGAAGGTCTGGATGGTCACAATGATGATCCGAGTTTGCTCGGCCAGAGCTTCAGCCAGCTGCTCCGATTTACTCTGGTTGCCTAAATCACGATTGATGGGTCGAACAACACCCTGAGCGTGCTCAAACTGGTAGATGGTGTTCTGAAGCTGGCTATCCAGCACCGTTCGGTCGGTCACAACGATGACCGAGCTGAACAGCTTATTGCCCTCGTTATCGTAGAGCTGGGCCAACTGATGGGCTGCCCAGGCAATGGAGTTGGATTTCCCGGAGCCCGCACTGTGCTGGATGAGATAGCGTTTTCCGGCACCCTCTTCGCGGGTTGTCTGAATCAGTTGGTTGACCACATCCCACTGGTGGTACCGGGGGAAAATCAGGGTTTCCTTGGTCTTCCGGTTACCGTGGAAATCTTCTTCGGTTTTCTTTTCCAGGTGCAGGAAACGGCCAAGGACCTTGAGCCAGGCATCCTTCTGGAACAGTTGCTCCCACAGGTAAGCCGTGGCGTAGCTACCCTCGTCCTCGGCACGGGGATTCCCGGCACCGCCATCAGCAGTACCTCGGTTAAATGGCAGGAAGAACGTGTCCTTTCCATTCAGCCGGGTGGTCATCGCCGCTTCGTCCTGGCTGACCGCAAAATGGACCAATGCCCCACGCTTGAACATCAATAATGGCTCCGGCTTCCGTGTTACCGGATCCTTTACCGGGCGATCCTTTTTGTATTGGCGCTTGGCGTGTTCGACGGTTTGCTTGAACTCGCTTTTGAGCTCCAGCGTCGCTGTCGGAATCCCATTCACGAAGAGCACCAAGTCCAGCCGTGGATTGTAATCACCGGTGCGGGCATGAGGCGAATAGGAGACTTCCTCGACCACGCGCAACCGGTTGGCGTTGTATCGACGCTCTGTGTCCGGATTCATGCCGTGGTCCGGTTTGAAGCCGCAGAGATCGACTTTTACGCCTGGTACTTTGAAGCCATGGCGTAGCACATCGAGGGTGCCCTTTTTCTCCAGCTCCCGAACGGTTTTCTGGATGAGCACTTTTTCCGGGTTCTGAGGGTTGCCCTTGCAGAACTTTTCCCATCGATCTGGCCAGGCCTCCTGGAAATAACCAATCAGGTCTTCCGGATACACGGCATTCACCTTGTCGTACTCGGACGCCTTGCCGACCAGCCAACCCTGATCGTTCAGGGCTGCGATGATGTCGTTCTGGAACGCTCTCTCTCGGCTGTCAGCCATGACTACTCCTTGTATCCTTTGACCCGCTTGGTACCCGATTTTCGCTTAAATACCTTGAATATTGTTTTGTACTTGATAGCGGATGACCTGGTTGCCCGCTTCAATGACGTCAATGCGAGCTCCGCGATAACCGATGGTCTGGCTCTCCGAGAGATCATATTTCAGGTCTGCAGAGAATGCTGGTCTGGCAAGGCTCCCCGAGAACTCACGGTATTTAAACGACAGCTCGTCGCCAGAGCGTCCCAGATAAATCAACTCTTGCCGGAAGGTTTGGCCATAATCAGAGAATTTGTAACGCTTCGTACACTGATTGTCTGGTACATCAACGGCAAATAGAGCACTTGAGCCCCTAAGAATTGAGCCACTCAAAATGGTTCGACCGCCTATCGCGATGGCATTCTCGTCCTGCTGCTCACTTTGATCTCCCGATACCCAGTTTGTGATCAGCTTGCCGTCTCGATCGATCAGATTCAGATTGGAAACCTGCAGGGTACATCCAGAGTCTGTCGGGCCTGAAATAAGCTGAAAATTGGAGCCCGAGATGGAAATACCCTCGTTGAGAGATCGAATGTTGCCGTATCCATAGGCGGTACTCTTTCCCTCCTGAGATTCGTAGTTGATCTGGTAAAGGGCTCCTGGCAGGAAAAATCGGTAGCCACCCTGCTCGAATTCCAGGTCTTTGACTCTGAATCCGGGAG
>Ga0209075_1000619_pt1 | contig 34761 bp, 33 predicted proteins | sample Stecom2011_FD_187523 | JGI IMG/M metagenome (GOLD analysis project Ga0209075, IMG submission 187523) | Agricultural soil microbial communities from Utah to study Nitrogen management - Steer compost 2011 (SPAdes) (version 2) | ecosystem: Environmental > Terrestrial > Soil > Agricultural land...
TTTATTTGTCTCTTTGTTTTTCTCTTTAATTGTAAGAATAAGGAAAATACTCCTATAGCTCAATTAGATGGAACTCCAATAAATTTATCTTATGCCAAAGGATTTGAAATTACGCATTTCGAAAATTATACCTTATTAACTATAAATAGTCCTTGGCCCAAAGCTGAAAAAACATTTAAATATGCTTTAGTAAATAAAGATATAGCGTCAAAAATTACATTAAACAATGCGGATTTTGATGGTGTAATTACTATTCCTATTCAAAAAATGGTAGTGACTTCAACCACACATATTCCTTCATTAGAACTTTTGAAAGTTGGGAACACACTTGTTGGATTTCCAGAAACAGATTATATTTCTTCAGAATTAACAAGAAGTAGAATAGATAGTGGCCATGTTAGGGACTTAGGAAAAAACGAAGGCATCAACACTGAGGTTTTATTGGAAATTAGACCAGAATTAGTGATTGGATTTGGAATGGATAACAACAACAAAACCTTTGATAACATAAAAAAAGCTGGTATTCCAGTAATTTATAATGGCGATTGGGTAGAACATTCCCCTTTAGCAAAAGCCGAATGGATTAAGTTTTTTGGTGTGCTTTACAATAAAGAAAAAGAAGCAGATTCCATTTTTAAATCTATTGAAAACAGCTATTTAGAAGCAAAATCCTTAGCCTTAAATGCTAAAAACAAACCGACCGTTTTAAGTGGAGCCATGCATAAGGACATTTGGTATCTACCTAATGGCACAAGTACAGAAGCTCAAATTTTGAAAGACGCCAATGTAAATTATTTATGGAGTGAAACAGAAGGTTCTGGAAGTTTATCCTTGAACTTTGAAGTAGTTCTTGATAAAGCTAAAAATGCTCAATTTTGGATAAATCCATCCTTTTACACATCTTACGAGGCTTTAGAAAAAGCCAATCCACATTACACAAAATTCGATGCCTTTAAAAATAAAAACATGTACACTATTGCTAATACAAAAGGATCAACTGGAGGCGTTTTGTACTACGAATTAGGCATCGCACGACCAGATTTGGTGTTAAAAGATATTATTAAAATCTGTCATCCAGAACTGCTAGAAAACTATACACCTTATTTTTTTAAATCTTTAGAATAGTTGCCAAAAACCAATACATATACCTTTTCATTCATTGCTTTAATCTTCTTATTGATTATATGCTTTTTCGTAAATATTAGTTTGGGCTCTGTTTCCATTCCAAACAAAGAAATCTTTAAAAGTTTCTTGGGAACTATCGAAAATGAAAATTGGCAATATATTATTCACGATTACAGATTGCCAAAAGCCATGACTGCCATCTTGGTTGGTTCTGGACTAGGAATTTCAGGTTTATTAATGCAAACACTTTTCAGAAACCCATTAGCTGGTCCATTTGTACTAGGAATTAGTTCTGGAGCAAGTCTAGGCGTTGCTTTGGTTATATTGGGAACTGGAATTTTTGGAGGTGTTTTCGCTTCCATATTAGCGTCTAAATGGAGTATTGTTATTGCTGCCAGCTTAGGAAGTTTTTTAGTGCTTCTTGCCGTTTTGATGGTTTCTTCCAAAGTAAAGGATACCATGGCCATACTTATTATCGGGCTCATGTTTGGAAGTATTACCGCAGCAGTTGTTAGTGTCCTCTCCTATTTTAGTTCTGCCGAGCAATTACAACAATACATTTTTTGGGGTTTTGGTAGTCTAGGGAATCTATCTTGGAGTGAACTTTTTATCTTTTTCACCATTTATTGTTTGGGAATTTTTTTAAGTGCTATTTCCATAAAGGGCTTAAACACGTTGTTATTAGGTGAAAATTATGCGAAAAGCTTAGGCCTAAACATCAAACAAAGTCGCTTTATTATTATAATTGCAACTAGTTTATTGGCTGGAACCATTACTGCTTTTGCCGGACCCATAGCCTTTATAGGTTTGGCTATTCCGCATATAACCAGACAGGTTTTTAACACCTCCAACCATAAAATATTATTACCAGCTGTGTTTTTGTTTGGGGCCATAATCATGCTAATTTGCGATAGTATTGCGCAAGTTCCGGCAAGTGATTATACCTTACCAATAAATGCTATTACCTCGTTAATTGGAGCGCCAGTAGTTATTTGGTTGTTGGTTAGAAAACGTAAAATGATATTTTAAAAGAGAAAAAATTAGTGTCTGAGCAAAACGAACATAGCGTCTTAAGAACCGAGAATCTTAAAATTGGTTACAAAACCAAAAAGGAAGAATCTGTAATTGCATTAAACATCCAAATTAAACTTCAAAAAGGGGAGCTTGTTGGTTTGGTTGGAGCTAACGGTATTGGAAAATCTACCCTGTTACGAACCTTAACAAACGTTCAAAACAGTTTAAATGGTCAGATTTTTATAAATGAGAAATTGCTCTCAGATTACAGTTCCGAAGACCTAGCAAAAACCATGAGTCTGGTTTTAACAGAACCAATTGCATCAAAAAACTTATCTGTTTTCGAATTGGTGGCCTTAGGAAGACATCCTTATACCAATTGGGTAGGAACCTTATCACCTGAAGATATAAATAAGGTTATTCAAGCTTTAAGCTTAACCAACATTGAAACTTTAAAGCACAAAAAATGTTATGAGTTAAGCGATGGACAACTTCAAAAAGTTCTAATTGCAAGAGCCTTGGCACAAGATACGGACCTGATTATTTTAGATGAGCCAACTACACATTTGGACATGTACCACAAAGCCTATATTTTAAAACTACTCCAGAATTTGGTAAAAGATACGGGCAAAACCATCCTGTTTTCTTCACACGAAATAGATTTGGCCATTCAACTTTGTGATAAGATGATTGTTATGACACCAAAAGAAGTGATTACGGACCAACCTTGTAACCTGATTTCAAAAGGGGTCTTTAATTCACTTTTTCCTAAAGATTTAATTATTTTCGATGAGCAAACCGGAAATTTCAAGATCAAAAAATAACTATTACTAATTTTAAGAAACTGTCTTAAATTAGATTCATACACTTCGGCCTATTCATCTATTTTTCAGGAAATAATTTCAATTATTACTATACTTGTAAGAAATTTAAGTATGTTTAATCCCTCAAATTAAATTAATTGTCATTTTAAAAACTGATTTAATATTCCATCTAATGTTAACCTTTAATTCTAAAAAACATATAGTTAGTAATTAATCTATATGGATCTAACTAATCTATACAATAACCAAATCTTATATTTCATGAAAAAACTATTACTCTTAACTTTTATTTCTTGTTATTCACTTTCGGTGTTCTCTCAATCAGAAACTAACGATTTAATTTATAGAAGAAGCTCCTTATATACCTTGATGGTTTCTGATGAAAACGAAGGACATGCTGAAGTTATCCAAAATTCATTCATTAATTATCCACTACCCGAAAAATTTAATTCACATATTGTAAAAGGACGCATTATTCCAAAAACAATTGATAATACCTTATCAAAAAAAGAAGTGAACTCTCTTCAAAAACAAGCTATCACAGATTTTTTAAGCACAAACGATATTGCGAAATCCATGATTGCAAAATGGTTTAATAGAAGTGAAAAAGGCGGCTTTAATATGGAGCTTATTTCAGAAAGAGGCTATTATAATGCTTCGGATTTAGATGTTAAAATTGCAAATCAAACAGAACGTGGAAATGCAATGATCGCCGATGCAGGAGAAGAGCTTATAAACAACACTTTCGTGGTAATTAACAATTTTAAATATACCAATAAAGAGGAAGTTGCAAAAAAAACCAATAGTATTTTAGCTGCCGTATCCAGTGCTGCTGCCGAAGCAGGTAATAAAGACGTGAGCCTAATTGCTAATACAACTTCAGAAGGTGTGGATGTTTTAGGAAAAGGCTATGTTATTAAAACCGACTCTTATTTATATAAACTTGTTTGGAATGAAGAAATTGCATCCATTTTCTACAACGATCTATGGAATGAAGACGCCGATTTAGACCCTGAACGTGTGAAAGCTTTTGACGAAACAGACATTTTTTCATTAGAGTACATAGGAATGGAAAGCGCTTGGGCAGATTTACAAAGTACCAAATACACAAAACAAACCGATGAAGAATTAATAGCCACTGCAACCATAAAAGCATCGGATGCGGTAATAGCAAAACTTCAAAGAACTTACGAGGTATTTAGAACAAAAACTCCTTTGTTGAGTGGCGATCCTATTGCTGCAAAAATTGGCCTTAAGGAAGGTGTTGAAAAAGGAGACAAATATGGTGTTTTAGAACAAATTATAAACAAAGAAGGAAAAACAGAATACAAACAAATAGGAATTATAAGAGCCGAAAAAGACCTTATTTGGGATAACCGCTTTATGGCAACAGAAGAAACCGAAACAGAATTAGAATATACAACCTTTAAAGGGTCGAAAAACAAATATTACCCAGGAATGCTAATTAAACAAATCAATTAAATTAAAAATCATGAAACTAAAATTTAAACATTATTTTTTATTTGCATGCATGATAGGCTTTAGCTTTAATGCCAATGCACAGTGGAAGAAAAACAAAGCCAATGAAGATTCCAAAATTTTCAGATACGATCTAGAGTGTGAGGGAGTTGCTAAAAAAGGTGCCAAACTTGTAAAAGTATCTTCCTATTCAAAAAATCCAAAACACGCGATTTCACGAGGCATGAAAAATGCCGTTCATGGAATTATTTTTAAAGGATACGCAGGTGGTAGCCAAGGCTGTACCTCATTTAGTGCATTAGTTCCAGATGTAGAAGTAGCTATGGAGCACGAAGCCTTTTTTGATGCCTTTTTTGAAGATGGAGGCGATTATCTAAAATATGTATCTCAAGCCACCGATGGAAATATAGCAGCAGGAGATCGTTTAAAAGTAAGTAAACGAGAATATAAAATTGGAGTTATTGTAACTGTTCAAGTAGATCAATTGAGAAAACGCCTTGAAAAAGAAGGAATAGTAAGAGCTTTAAATGCTGGATTTTAAATCAAATTAAATTATGAAAAAAAATATTTTTATCACATTAGGGCTTATCTGTTTTGTTATTTCATTAGGATACTCACAAGCCAAAAAACCAACATTAATGGTGGTTCCTAGCGATGTTTGGTGCAACCAAAACGGATATATGTTAAGCTATAACGATCAAGGAACCACAGTAAAGATTCCAGATTACAAAAGAGCTTTTCAGGAAAATGCCGAAGTACTTCAAGTTATCAGCCAAATTAACGGATTGATGTCTGAACGTGGATTTCCATTAAAAAACATGGAATCTGCCATCAAAACCTTAGAGTCGAATTCTGCCGAAGATAATATGAGAACATCTAAAGATTCTGGGAGCGAAGTTAATGAAAGTCCCATAGATGCCTTAAAAAAAACTGCTAAGGCCGATATTATCATACAACTTACCTGGACCGTAAATAAAACGGGACCTAAAAAATCTATCTCATATAACCTTCAAGGTCTAGATGCTTATACCGACAAACAAATAGCAACGGCTGTTGGAACTGGAGACCCTTCATTCTCTGCTGAAACTTCCGTTTTGTTATCTGAAGCCGTATTGGCTCATATGGATGGATTTACCGAAACCTTACAAATGCATTTTGACGACATGTTTGAAAACGGTAGAGAAATTATTGTTAGAGTTCAAACTTGGGACGATTGGAACGGCGACTTAGAAACTGAATATGGAAATGATGGTGAGGAATTAGGTTTCATTATAGAAAATTGGTTGGAAGAGAATGCTGTAAAAGGGCGTTTCAGCACAACCGACATGACCGAAACCATGGCTTTATTTGAACAAGTTAGAATGCCACTTTTTAATGATAAAGGCCGAGCAATCGATGCCAGAAGATTTGTTAAAGAATTAAGCGATTACTTGAAAAACTCTCCATACAACATACCAAACAAACTTGTTATGAAAGGATTAGGACGAGCAACAATAATCTTAGGAGGAAAATAAACAATATTATGAGAAAAATTATAACCTTAATATCTTGTTTTGTAGCAACCATAATTGTTGCTCAAGACAATAATTACGACATCTCTTTAGGAGCTTATATTCCAAGCCAAATTGAAGGTATTCCGTCTAGTGCGCACGCCATGCTTAACAATAAACTTGGACAGATTATTACTAGTAATGGAATTAGTGATGATGTTAGAAACTCCAGATTTATCATTACGCCAAACATAACGGTCATGAGCAAAGATGTAGTTGGTACAGCTCCCGCAAAAGTAGCGCTTAACCTAGAAATGACCCTCTATATGGGAGATGGTGTTGCCGGAAATTTATTTTCAAGTGAATCGTTTCAGCTTAAAGGCGTAGGCACCAACGAAACAAAAGCTTATATGCAAGCAATTAAGCAATTAAAGCCAAATAATAAAAAAGTACAAGATTTTGTCGCAAACGGAAAAGCAAAAATAATTGATTACTATAACACAAATTGTAATCAAATTATTAAGGAATCTGAAGCTCTACAACGGGTAGATAATTATGACGAAGCCTTATTTCTTTTGGTTAGCGTACCTACTTCTAGTGAATGCTACGATCAAGTTAAAGATAAAATTGAAGGATTATTTAAAAAGGCCATCGATAAAGAGTGCTTAACAAAATACGGTGTTGCTCAGGCTATTTGGGCTGCAAATCAAGATATTTATGCAGCAAACGAAGCTGGAGCTATTTTGGCCTCCATTAATCCTAGATCAGCATGTTTTGGAGATGTAAAAAAACTATTCAGCAAAATTGAAGCACGCGTTGAAGATTTACAAGACAGAACCTGGAAACTGCAATTACATGAAGTAGATTTGCGTAAATCTGCCATAGAAGCAGCAAGACAAGTTGGTATAGCCTATGGAAATAATCAACCAAATACAGTGTATAATATTCGTGGTTGGTATTAAAACATTATTTATAACTCATTTCAAAAGCGCTCTATTAAGAGCGCTTTTTTTTTATCTTTACTTTTAAATAAATTTATTTTCAATTCATGAACGACAACCTTATTCTCATTCTATCCATATTACTTTCTGGTGGCATTGGTGCTTATCTTGGTATGACCTTTTCCAAATTAAAAAGTAAAGGTGAAAAAAGTACGCTTGAAGAACGACAAAATCAATTAAACAATATCATAATTGATTTGAAAGAGAATGTCTCCAAAATTGAAGATGAACGCAATGAGATTCGCAATGAGAAATACCTTTTAAATTCTGAATTAACCAGACGCAATACTGAATATGAAAATTTGGAGAAACAGCTTTTAAAACGCGATGAAGAAATTTTACTTCAACAAGAGCAACTGCGTAAGGATTTTGAATTATTGGCAACCAAAATACTAGATGAAAAGAGTGAAAAATTCACCCTTCAGAATAAAGAAAACATCAAACAAATATTACATCCTTTACAAGAAAAAATTCAACTATTTGAAAAGAAAGTCGAAGATACCCAAAAGGAAAGCATCAGTATGCACTCATCTCTAAAGGAGCAGCTATTAGGTTTAAAAGACTTAAATCAGCAAATGACCAAAGAGGCCACAAATCTTACTAGAGCTTTAAAAGGCGATAGTAAAATGCAAGGAAATTGGGGAGAATTGGTGTTGGAACGTGTTCTAGAGAAATCTGGCTTAGAAAAAGATCGTGAGTATTTTGTACAGCAACATTTCACTCGAGAGGATGGCAGTCGTGTCCTTCCAGATGTGGTGCTACATTTGCCTGATAATAAACGTATGATTATTGATAGCAAAGTATCTTTAACCGATTATGAACGCTTGGTAAATGCGGAAGATGACGATAGGCCATTATGGTTAAAAGCCCACGTGAATTCTATTAAAAAACACGTAGATCAACTTTCAGATAAGAAATATGAGGATTTATATGATATGGAATCTCCCGATTTTGTATTGATGTTTATTCCAATTGAACCTGCTTTTGCCGTAGCCATAAATGAAGATAATTCGTTATACAATAGGGCTTTTGAAAAAAACATCGTTATTGTTACGCCTACCACATTATTAGCTACCTTACGTACTATCGATTCCATGTGGAATAATGAAAAGCAACAACGCAATGCATTAGAAATTGCTAAACAAGCTGGTGCTCTTTATGATAAATTTGAAGGCTTAGTCATTGACTTAACTGGTGTTGGCAAAAAAATAGATGCAGCTAAAACAGATTATTCGGCAGCCATGAACAAACTCGTTGAAGGCAAAGGAAATATTATTGGACGTGTTGAAAAACTAAAAAAAATGGGAGCCAAAGCAAAAAAAGCACTTCCCGAAGCCATTATAAAACGCGCTCAAATTCAAAATGATGATGAAGAATAAAACTAACACCTTATGAAAAAATTTCTAATTAAATTTTTAATCGTATTTATTCTGGTTCTTGTAGGCTATGCTTTTTTTATTTATTTTGGAACCTATAGCAAAGGAGTCCGAGCAGGCGAATTAGTACAATTTAGCAGCAAAGGTGTGGTTATAAAAACTTGGGAAGGAGAAATAAGTCAAGGAGTTTCCGAAGGCCAGTTATTCAAATTTTCAGTACAAGACAAAGAAAAAGAAGTGATTCAAAATTTAAAGGATTTTCAAGGAAAATATGTGAAACTTCATTATTTTGAACGCTATAACAACATATTTTGGTTGGGAGACACAAAGTTTTTTATAACCAAAGTTGAAGAAGATACAGAACGCAATAACAGACGATTTTAAATGAGAGAGACCTATAAACCAGCATCACAATCCCGAATTTCTATTTCCGAATTAATGAAACCCTCCCACTCCAATTTTAATGGAAAAATTCATGGAGGCTACATTCTTAACTTAATGGATCAAATTGCTTTTGCATGTGCTTCAAAACATTCGGAAGCTTATTGTGTGACTGCTTCAGTAGACACGGTAGATTTTCTAAATCCCATAGAAATTGGTGAGTTAATTACCATGAAAGCGTCTATAAACTACGTTGGAAACACGTCTATGGTTGTTGGAATTCGAGTGATTTCGGAAAATATCATTACAGGAAAAATCAAACATTGTAATTCTTCCTATTTTACTATGGTTGCAAAAAATGAAGCCAATAAATCTGTAGTTGTTCCAGGTTTAATTTTAAATAATTCTGTTGAAATTAGACGTTTTTTAAAAGCCATTGAACTTATTAAAACAAAAAACACCAGACACAAGGAGCTAAACCACAAGTCCTTTTCAGCAGAAGATTATCTTCATATCTTAGAACCATACAAGGTTAAAGTGGAACTATAATCCTTTTATTTAACTGATTATCAGAGTGAATTAACATTTTAATCAGAATTTATTTTCATATTCCATAAAATAGTTTACCTTTATTATCACTTAATAACGTGATATCATGTATTATTACTTAATAACGTGATAATTTATATTACGCATTAATAAGGTGATATAAATAAATACCGATTAAACTAAATATGACAAGTGTAATAACGGGAGACATAATAAAATCTCGAAATATAAGCAACCCAGAACTATGGTTACAAACATTAAAAAAAGCTTTGACAACCATAGAAGCAGACAACTCCTTATGGGAAATTTACAGAGGAGATAGTTTTCAAATAGAAATAAAGGATGTTAAGCAAAGTTTTGAAGCAGCTATTTACCTTAAAGCTTGTATAAAAACCATTAAAGATTTGGATGTTAGGCTTGCCATAGGCATTGGGACCAAAACCTATACAGGCAAACACATTACTGAATCTCAAGGAGAAGCCTTTCAAAATTCTGGAGAAACCTTAGAAACCCTTAAAAAGGAAAAACAGAACCTTAAAATAAAAACATCCAATACACAATTAAACAAAGAGTTGAATCTATATTTTAGACTAGCCTTATTGAGCATGGATCGTTGGACCGTAAATTCGGCTGAAATTGTAAAGTTAAGCTTAGAAAACCCGAACGCCATTCAAGAAGAATTAGGCAAACTCTTAAGCATCAATCAAAATGCGATTAGCAGAAGACAAAAGCGAGCTAATTTGGAGGAGATTTTAGAATTGAATAGTATGTATCAACAAAAAATAATTCAGGAATTATGATACTTTTAATCAAACTTTTTTTGGCGCATCTTATTGGTGATTTTGTATTTCAAACTAAAAAATCCGTCAAACAAAAAAGGAAGAAGAAATTAAAATCTCCTACTCTTTATATTCATATTGCTGTCCATTTTGTCTTATTAATTTTTTTGCTTTGGGATATGTCACTTTGGCCAATTATCCTAACTATTACCATATCACATTTTATAATAGACGTTTTAAAACTCAAATTTCAGAAGAAAACAACAAAACGCTTGTGGTTCTTTCTAGACCAATTGCTTCATATTATTATGATTTTTATTACTTATTTCGTGTTTACAGATAATAACTTTAAACTCTCAACTGTTTTCACTGAAACTAATTTATTACTTATTACTTGTGTGCTTTTTCTAAGCCAGCCAGTTTCAATTATCATGATGACTATTTTTAGTAAGTGGAACATAGAAAAACTAACAAGTGGTAATGAATCTCTCGAGGATGCAGGTAGATATATTGGAATGCTGGAACGTTTGTTGGTGTTTATATTCATCATTTCAGATCATTGGGAAGCCGTTGGATTTTTAATAACAGCCAAATCGGTATTTAGGTTTGGCGATTTAAAAGAAGGCAAACAACGAAAACTAACCGAATACATTTTAATAGGAACGCTTATAAGCTTTGGAATAGCTATCCTTACAGGACTACTTTACCTTTATTTGATATAAATAAAAAACCACCAGAAATATTCTGATGGTTTTAAAATTTATAAAGAATAAGTTACTTATTTACTTAAATACATTTTACGTCTTGCGTATAAATTGTAAAATTCGTCGTCTTTTAAACTATCTATAAAAAGGATACTTTCTCCAGTACTTTTCATTTCCGGACCTAATTGCTTATTAACATTATGAAACTTATCAAAAGAGAAAACAGGTTGTTTGATAGCAAATCCTTTTAATTGTGGATTGAAGTTGAAGTCGGTCACCTTTTTCTCTCCTAGCATCACTTTGGTTGCATAGTTTACATAAGGTTCTCCATAAGCTTTAGAAATAAATGGTACTGTTCTAGAAGCTCTTGGATTGGCTTCAATGATGTAAACAACATCATCTTTTATAGCAAATTGGATATTTATTAAACCTACCGTATTTAAAGCTAAAGCAATTTTCTTGGTATGGTCTTTAATTTGTTGCATGACAAATTCTCCAATATTAAAAGGAGGTAAGGTTGCATTACTATCGCCCGAGTGAATTCCACAAGGTTCTATATGCTCCATAATTCCAATAATATATACATTTTCTCCGTCGCAAATAGCATCTGCTTCAGCTTCAATAGCTCCGTCTAAATAACGATCTAACAATAGTTGGTTTCCAGGCATTTGTCTTAACAAATCGACAACATGCTCTTCCAATTCTTGTTTATTAATGACAATTTTCATGCCTTGACCTCCTAACACATAAGATGGTCGAACTAAAATAGGGAAGTCTAAAACGTCGGCAATTGCAGCAGCTTCATCTGCCGTTGTTGCTATATCAAATTCAGGATAAGGAATGTTGTTTTCTTTAAGTAAGTTAGAAAACAGACCTCTATCTTCGGCCAAATCTAAAGATTGATAAGTGGTTCCAATTATCTTAATCCCATATCTATCTAGTTTTTCAGCAAGCTTTAAAGCTGTTTGTCCACCTAATTGCACAATAACCCCCTCAGGCTTTTCGTGTTTGATGATATCGTAAATATGTTCCCAAAAAACAGGTTCAAAATACAACTTATCTGCTGTATCAAAATCGGTAGAAACCGTTTCTGGGTTACAGTTGATCATGATGGTTTCATAACCACATTCTGCTGCAGCCAAAACCCCATGAACACAACAATAATCAAATTCTATACCTTGTCCAATTCTATTTGGGCCAGAACCTAGAACAATAATTTTTTTCTTGTCTGAAACAACACTTTCGTTATCTGAATAGCGTGTTCCATCTGCCGTTTCCATTTCATTTTCGAAGGTGGAATAATAATAAGGCGTTTGGGCTTTAAATTCTGCCGCACAAGTGTCGACCAATTTATACACACGATTAACACCTAATTCTTCACGTTTTTTATAAACCTGACTTTCTAAGCAGTTTAACATGTGGGCAATTTGTCTGTCGCCATAACCTTTTTGTTTGGCTTCAAGTAATAAATCGCGTTCTAATGTGTCAATACTATACTTTGAGATTTCTTTTTCAAGATGATATAGTTCTTCATATTGTTTTAAGAACCACATATCTATTTTTGTAATTTCGTGAATTCTACTCAAAGGAATTCCCATTTGAATGGCATCGTAAATCACAAATACACGATCCCAACTAACATGAGTTAACTTGCTAATTATTTGATCATAATCTTTATATCCTTTTCCATCTGCTCCTAGCCCATTTCGTTTAATCTCTAAAGATTGTGTGGCTTTATGAAGCGCTTCTTGAAACGAACGTCCAATTCCCATAACCTCTCCAACAGATTTCATTTGAAGTCCTAAGGTTCGATCACTTCCTTCAAATTTATCAAAATTCCAACGTGGAATCTTAACAATAACATAGTCCAATGTTGGCTCAAATAAAGCAGACGTAGACTTTGTAATCTGGTTTTGCAATTCATCTAAATGATAACCAATAGCCAATTTAGCAGCTATTTTAGCAATAGGATAACCTGTAGCTTTAGATGCCAAAGCCGAAGAACGAGATACTCTTGGGTTAATTTCAATGGCTATAATATTTTCTTCATCGTCTGGACTTACGGCAAACTGTACATTACAACCACCAGCAAAATCCCCAATACTACGCATCATATGGATAGCCATATCACGCATTCTTTGGTAAGTTTTATCACTTAAAGTCATAGCTGGAGCCACTGTAATAGAATCTCCAGTATGGATACCCATCGGATCCATATTTTCTATAGAACAAATAATCACCACATTATCATTAGCATCGCGAAGTAATTCTAGCTCAAATTCCTTCCAGCCAATTAGTGCTTTATCGATCATAACTTCATGAATTGGAGAGATTTCCAATCCGCGAGTTAGTAATTCATCAAAGTCTTCTTCTTTATAAACAATAGAAGCTCCTGCTCCACCAAGTGTAAAAGAAGCTCTAATGACTAAGGGAAAACCAAATTCTTGTGCAATTTCTTTTCCTTTTAAATAAGAGGTTGCAGTAGCTTGAGGTGCCATTGGCACACCAATTTTAAGCATTAACTCTCTAAACTTCTCTCTGTCTTCTGTAATATTAATAGCGTCAATATCTACACCAATAATCTTTACATTAAAATCTTCCCAAATTCCTTTTTCATCTGCTTCAATACATAAATTTAAAGCTGTTTGTCCTCCCATTGTAGGTAGAACTGCATCAATTTGAGGATGTTCCTTTAATATTTTAACTAAGGATTTTGTATTTAAAGGCAACAAGTATACATGATCTGCCATAGAAGGATCTGTCATGATTGTTGCTGGGTTGGAGTTGATTAAAACAGTTTCAATTCCATCTTCTCTTAAAGATCTTAAAGCTTGTGTTCCCGAGTAATCGAATTCGCAAGCTTGACCAATAACTATCGGTCCAGATCCAATAATTAAGACAGACTTAAGGTTTGGATTTTTAGGCATTTTCTTGGTAATGTATTGTTTTTATAGTGTTTGCAAACATACTGAATAGTAGATATAAAAAAAGGCGTTACCGTAAAGTAACACCTTTTATATATTAACAATTGTTAATCATTATCTTTTATGACTTGGATCAGAAGACACAGATATTTTCTTTCTTCCTTTAGCTCTTCTACGAGCTAATACTTTTCTACCATTGGCAGAGGCCATTCTTTCTCTAAAGCCATGTTTGTTTTTTCTCTTTCTTTTTGACGGCTGAAATGTTCTTTTACTCATTACTTATATCTTTAAAAATCTTCTTTATTATCTATCCAATTTGTTTTATCCCTATGTCTAAAACTGGGGGCAAATATACGAAGCCTTTTTTATTTCACAAACCTTATTTTAAAAATATTTTTTCAATAAAAATTTAGTTTCTTTGCAGTATCAAAATAACTCTTTTAAAATGAACCTTTTTGTAGTTAAATTATCGCTTTGTTTTCTCTTGTTTTCCAAAATTACGTTTGGTCAAGAAACGTTGGAATACAAACTTAACATAGGTGATAACCTGATAATTACACAAGTTGCAACACAAGAAATTGTACAAAACATGAACGGCTCTAAGCACGAAATGTTGAACAATTTAGAATGCGATTTCAATTTGATTGTCACTGCAAAAACAGATAGTTCTTATGTCATTAATTTTAGTTTTAAACGACTAAAAATTAAAACTATGTCCAATATTTATGGTGAATTGATGAATGTGGACACCAGCACGGAGCTAAAAGAAGGCAATTTTGAAGCTAAAATGTTCGCTGGTTTGACTAATTCTGTTTTAAAAATGGAAATGCTGAAAACAGGGAAAATAGTTAAAATTACTGGTACGGAAGCCATGATAAAGAAAATGGTTAACAAGACTGGAATTGAAGATGAATTCACAAAAGAGCTTATGTTTGAAGCTATCAAAAAAGAGTATGGTAACGAAAGTCTTTCTAGAAGCTTTGAGCAAATGACCTATTGTTATCCAGAAAAAAAAGTTTCGGTTGGTGATCAATGGACAAATAATTTTTCTGGAAATCTTATAGCCAAAAACACATGGACCCTAAAAGAAATAAACAAAAGCATTATATTAAGTGGTAAAAGTAATATAAGTATGAATTCCCAAGAAGAATCGTATGTTATGAAATTAAAAGGCACCCAAGAAACCGAAATTATAGCAAATAAGAAATCCGGTTTTCCAGAACTTATAACTGTTACCTCCAATACCCAAGGCACATCCATTACAGATCAAATGGGCAAACTGGAAATACCAACAACAATTAAATCGAAAACAATTTATAAAACTAAAAAATATGTACAATAAAGTATTTAAATTAATTATTGCAGGATTAATAATTGCCTATGCTATTTACCAATTTACCGAAGGCTTTATAGGTAATGGCATTATGTATCTTCTGTTATCTACAATTTTTATTTTCCTGTATTTTAAAAACGAGATCATTCTATTGGCTTTTTTACGCTTGCGAAAACAAGACTTTCCTGGAGCACAAAAATGGTTGAATAAAATAAAAAATCCAGAAACTGCTTTAGTAAAAAAACAACAAGGTTATTTTAATTATCTTAATGGAATCATGGTTTCCCAAGAGAACATGAACGAAGCTGAGCGCTACTTTAAGAAAGCTGTAGCTCTAGGTTTGTCCATGGATCATGATTTGGCCATGGCGAAATTAAATTTAGCAGGAATTGCTTTTAGTAAAAGACGAAAAGCTGAAGCTCAAATACTTTTAAGTGAAGCTCAAAAACTAGACAAAAGAAACATGCTTACCGAGCAGATTAAAATGATGAAGGATAATATGAAAAAAGCTCAAATGCCCAATCAGCATTTTGGAGGCCATAAACAACAACGCGCTGGGAAACGCAGGTAACAATTATTGAGTGATGTAAATTAACAACTACTTATAAAAAACAAAAAAGCTTAACTCTTTTTAATGGAGTTAAGCTTTTTTGTTTTTCCTGATTACCTATCTATGATTTTGTATTGTAATATCCTTCCTTAGGGATTTCTATAAGATATTCTTTTTTGGTTTTATTATTTAAATGAGGTTCTCTCAACCATGGATTATGGATTTTTAAAATTTTATAGTTTATTCCATAATTTTTTGCAAAAGCAGCAAAGTCTGTAATCGGTGTATCAACTTTAACGGTATAGGTTGGAATTTCTGTGTATAAATCTTTTACCCTAAAGTTAAAACCATATTTATCCGGATTCGATAAAATTTCTTTTAAAGCTACAATTCTAAATAAATATCTTCCAGTTTCCTCTCCCAATAGCAAATCGTAATAATCTGTAACACCTTGTTCTGTTAAACGTTTGGAAACCCCAAAATTACCAGCATTATAGGCTGCTGCCGCTAAAGTCCAAGAACCTAGCTGTTCCTTAGACTTTTTTAAATATTGGCAAGCAACTTCTGTAGATTTTGCTAGATGATAACGTTCATCAATATTTTCGTTAATTTCCATGCCATACTCTTTCCCTGTAGCAGGCATAATTTGCCAAACTCCACGTGCTCCAGCGGGAGAAACTACATTCATTAAACCACTTTCTATAACAGCTAGATATTTAAAATCTTCCGGAATGCCATGTTTTTTCAAAATAGGCTCTATAACCGGAAAATATTTATGAGCTCGCTTAAACATCAATAACCCATTAGATTGCCAATAGGTATTTACCAATAGCTCTCTATCCATACGTTCATATACATCTGGATCGTCTAAAGGAATTTCCTCTCCAGCAAAATTCAAATGATCTGGAATTTGAATTGCATAAACATTGTAATCGTTTATCAATTTCTTTTCAAAATTTTCGTCTGTTGGTGCATCTTGCATCGCATATGCGAAAATCATCATTAAACTGGCCAACCCAATAAAAGCCAATGTGTTTTTAACCCATTTCATCTTAAGTAGTTTTTATAAATTTACTAATTATACAGCAATTTCTAAGCCAATTTTTCATCTAAAATCAACTTTGGCAAATTTTTGTTAAACCATTTGTATCTGTTAATAATCATAACGTGAGTTCCTCCTTTTATTGTAATACAGTCCACCATATATTTATGTGGAAATACAGGATCTTTTTCGCCATGAATATGTATAGTACCTGGAATAGGTGCTTCCTGATCCCAGCAAACAACCTGCTTCAAGGCCCAACTTAAGTAGTAATTATTCGGCACGGAGAGATACTTCTTATATAATTCCACACGTTTTTTTATGGTTTTACCAAAGGAATACTTTACTAAAGTATCCATATTATTCACCAAGTTTGTAGGCATTAACTTATAAGCCTTTGTAATTCTTGCCCATTTCATTCGTTTTGGCAGCTCATATTTTGTCTTTACGCTAGAAATAATAATCAACTTTTTAACCGTTAAAAACCTACTCATTTCTTGCACAATAATACCTCCAAAAGACACTCCAATTAATACCACATTATCATGTTTAATTAGTGTGCTCATTCGCCTTGCGTAGTCACTAATAAGTTCATTATCAATAGGTAGCAACCACTCTATCATGTGTGTTTTAAATTGAGCTTCTGGCAATTTAATATGTTCAAAAATTAAAGAACTTGCTGCCATGCCAGGAACGAAATAAACATGTATGATATCTTGAGTCATAAGCTTTTAAGTAGGGAAATAATAAATTAAACCAATAATTTTTCGTAAATTTGCACCACAAAACTATTGAAAAATAGCACTTACTCCTAAAATTCCTATTAAATAAATACATTCTTACTATGATTGAAGCATCTGAACTTGTGGACAATGACTTTTTACGTCAATATGAGCTAAAAATTGATGAACATTTAGCAAAAATTGAATATTCATTACAAGAACGCAAAATATTTTTAACTAAGCTCATCATTCCAGAGGAGATCAATTCTGAAGATTTTCAAAATGATTTTTTAGCAACTGTTTTTAAGGATATTGAAGAACGCAATTTAAGCGTGGTACCTACAAGTCCGGAGATTGCAAAATTTGTTCGTAAAAACAGAAAATACAAGCGAATGCTGCCTGTAGGAGTTAGAATATAACACAAGTCAAAGCATAAAATAAAAAAATCCGAAACCTTTAAGTTTCGGATTTTTTTTGGGTTTTAAATAACCATTTCATTTATAAACTCCAATCGCATCAAGCCATCGTGGTCTATTTCTGTTAGCTTTACCTCTTGTAAGGTATTTACGAGATCGGGATTCCAAGGCACTTTTACCTTCACATAGTTTTCAGTAAATCCTTGGATATAACCTTCTTTATTTTCGTTTTCAAATAACACTTCACGCTTAGATCCTATCTGACCTTCATAAAAAGCACGACGTTTTTTAACAGATAAACCTCTCAACATTTTACTTCTTTTAGCTCTTACTCTTTTAGAAATAACACCATCCATAGATGCTGCTACCGTATTGTCTCTTTCAGAATAGGTAAACACATGCAAATACGAGATATCCAGTTCATTTAAAAAATTATAAGTTTCCAAAAACAGTTCGTCTGTCTCTCCTGGAAAACCAACAATCACATCAACTCCAATACAAGCATCAGGCATAGTTTCCTTAATCCTTGCTACACGATCGACATAGAGCTCCTTCATGTATCTACGGCGCATAAGCTTTAAAATAGTATTGCTCCCACTTTGTAAAGGAATATGAAAATGAGGCACAAAAGTTTTGCTTTTAGAAACAAAGTCTATGGTTTCGTTTTTTAGCAAATTTGGTTCTATGGATGAGATTCGAAGTCTTTCAATGCCCTCAACTTCATCCAAACCTTTTACTAAATCCAAAAAGGTGTGTTCGTGTTTTTTATTTCCAAATTCACCTTTCCCATAATCACCAATATTTACACCAGTAAGAACTATTTCCTTGATATTCTTTTTAGAAATCTCTCTGGCATTATGCAGCACACCTTCCAAAGTGTCGCTCCTAGAAATACCTCTTGCCAACGGAATGGTACAATAGGTACATTTATAATCGCAACCATCCTGCACTTTAAGGAAGGCTCGGGTTCTGTCGCCAAAGGAATAGCTTCCTACGTAAAAATCGGCTTCATCTATTTCGCAGGAATGCACTTCTCCAAAGTCGTTTTTAGTTAAATCGTTGAGATAATCTGTTATCTTAAATTTTTCGGTGGCACCCAAAACCAAGTCTACACCATCAACATCTGCTAGTTCTTGTGGTTTTAATTGGGCGTAACAACCTATAGCAGCCACAAACGCATTGGGATTGCTTTTTTGGGCCTGCTTTACTATAGTTTTAAAACGTTTATCTGCGTTTTCTGTTACAGAACATGTATTTATGACATATATATCTGCTGGATCGTTAAAATCGACACGATCAAAGCCTTCATCTTTAAAGCTTCTAGCAATGGTTGATGTCTCCGAAAAATTAAGCTTACAGCCTAGTGTATAAAATGCTACTTTTTTTCTCATAAACAATTTGTATTTCCTTGAATTGGAAACGGTTTGAAATTTGGACAGCTCTTGAAATAAAATAATTTAAAGCTGCTATGTTTTTGAAATAACTAAACATCCATCCCTCTTCAGAAAGATAGAATTTACAAAATTAATGAAAAAGAGCGCTTTAAATAAATAAAGCGCTCTTTTTATTACTCTAAACTAAAAACATCCTTTAGTTTCTAATTATTTTTTTAGTCATACTACCAAGATCCGTAGATACCTTTAACAAATAAACCCCAGACTCTAAATTAGATAAATCTAGAGTTTTTACACTATCCGTTTTTAAAACTTGCTTTCCTATAATATTATATAATTCTACACTTTTAATAATAACAGAATTAGAAACCTCTAAATTTACAAAATCGTTTGTAGGATTTGGGTAAACAGATATACTATTGTCCAAGGAATAATCTTTAATGCTTAACGAACAAGTTCCTTCAAAGGTATAGTTTCCATCAAGAAGAGGGCTACTAGTTGATAATGTCCAAACTCCCGTATTATCACTTTTTACGGCATATGGCAGGCCAGCTACAAGAGCTCCACCAGTAACGCCAGTATCTCCATTAACTGCATTACCCATACTAAACCCAACCCAAAAAGTCGCATCCGTAGCTCCTAATAAATTGTCTAAAACTACGGGTGTGCTAAAAGTAAAAGTAACCGTATAAATAGCGAAAGAGCCAATAGGATCATTTGTTACCACTGTTGGCGAAATAGTTTCCGATACTATTAGTGTACTTGGAATATTTACAGCATTTCCATAAACATTAACCGTTCCTGTCGAGCTAAGTGCTGCACCATTTGCAGTAGCCATTTTAACAGTAACTGTCGTTAAATCAAACTGTGTATTAGCATCTACAACCAAATCAAATGCCACAATTGGATTTCCTCTCTGAGGGTTAGTGTATATAATGCTAGTTACAGGTGCAGGATTATTTTGCGAACATGGAGTCTGCGCATTCATTTGCAAAAAACATACTGCAAAAAATAAAGAAAGAATGTAGTTTTTTTTCATAATTTTAAGGTTTGTTAGATTAATATTAATTAAATATAAACTTTTAATTTCATAAATGAAATATCCCCTCATTTTTTTCTTGCTTTTCTTATTTTTTTTTAGTTGTAATAGCAAGAAAAAAAGTTTATTAAATGTCTTTCGCTATAACGAACATAAAAATATAGGCTCCTTAGATCCAGCGTTTGCCAAAGACAATGCAGATATTTGGGCAGTAAACCAACTGTTTAATGGGTTAGTTCAAATGGACGAGGAACTTCATGTGCAACCCAGCATAGCTAAAAATTGGCAAATTTCTGAAGATGCACTTACATATTCCTTTACCTTGAGAGCAGATGTTTATTTCCACAAACATCCATTATTCGGAAAAGATTCTACAAGAATGGTAAGAGCTACAGATTTCGAATACAGTTTTAATCGATTATTAGATAAACAGGTAGCTTCTCCTGGGAGTTGGGTTTTGAATAAAGTGGCTAATTTTCAAGCTATAAATGACACCATCTTCCAAATAAAATTAAAACAAGCATTTCCAGCCTTCCTAGGGCTTTTAACCATGAAGTATTGTTCTGTGGTGCCAAAAGAAATTGTGGAGCATTACCATACCGATTTTCGCTCAAATCCTATTGGTACGGGTCCTTTCAAATTTAAACGTTGGGAAGAAAACATCAAGTTGGTTTTTAGAAAAAATTACTATTATTTCGAAACTGATAATAAAGGAGATAAATTACCTTATTTAGAAGCTGTTGCCATCACTTTTTTACCCGACAAACAAAGTGAGTTTCTACAATTTTCTCAGGGAAACTTGGATTATGTGTCCGGCTTGGACGCTTCTTATAAAGATGAAATCCTGACTGCCAAAGGAGAACTAAGAGAGCAGTATGCGAAGGATGTTAATATGATTAGAGGTCCTTATTTAAATACGGAATATTTAGCATTTTATATGGATTCTAACATGCCAGAAATTAAGTCTTCACTTTTAAGACAAGCAGTAAATTTGGGCTTCGATAGACATAAAATGATGATCTATTTACGAAATGGCATTGGTATTCCCGCTAATGGAGGTTTTATCCCTAAAGGCTTACCTGGTTATAATGAAGCGATAGGTTTTACATACCAACCCGAAAAAGCCAAACAATTAATTGAGCAGTTTAAAAAAGAAACTGGCATTCAAAATCCAGAGATTACCATAACTACTACCAGTAATTATCTGAGTTTTTGTGAATTTATTCAACGTGAATTACAAAAAATAGGTCTTAAAGTACTGGTAGATGTTATGCCAGCCGCAACTTTAAAAGATGCCAAAGCAAATGGAAAATTAGATATATTTAGAGCTAGTTGGGTAGCCGATTATCCCGATGCAGAAAATTATTTGTCCTTATATTATTCCAAAAACTTTGCGCCAAACGGACCAAATTACACACATTTTAAAAATGAGCAATTCGATTTATGGTACGAGCAAGCTTTTAAGGAAACAAACACCTTAGAAAGAGAAAAATTATATTCAAAAATGGATAGTTTGGTTATGGAGCAAACTCCAATAGTTCCTCTTTTTTATGATGAAGTTGTACGTTTTACAAGAAAGAATGTGGAAGGACTAGGTATTAATCCTATAAATTTATTGGAGTTGAAGTATGTAAAGAAAAATTAATTTAAATCTCTCTTACTTCTACACCTTCTTTTTCAAAAAGAATACCCATAGTCATAAAATATATCGAACTACCATAAGCCAACATAATCAAAAAATCTTGACAAGGCATTCCATATTTAAAAGTTTTTATGGCCATAATACTTTCACTTATAAGAAATAGAAAAACACCAAAAAACACGTAGTTATAACTTTTTAAAGAAAAAACTCCCTTCCTTAAAAAAGCAAATTGAAATATTACTAATGTAAAAAAGAAACTAATTATTGCTGCTAAAAAGAAGACATTAAGATCTTCATAAACATACCCAACTAAAAGAAAAATATAGGCAAAAAGAAGCATAGAGAATGGAATTAACCGAACCACATTAAAATCTTCTTTATGAAGGAATTTGATACTAAAAAACATCTTCCCAAGAGTAAAAAAAACCAAACTTGCACTCAAAAGCACTGGATTGAGATGATTAATAATAAAAATATCGCCAAGCAAAAAGCAGCTTAATGCCAAAAACACCCATAATTGGTCCCTTTTGTTGTTAGCTTCCTTTTGTTGATAATAAAAGAATAACAGAAGTATAATTAATAAGGGTTTAGTGAAATACCTAAACCTCATTGGACAATATAATTTTACCGTAATGTCTACAGCTAACACTAAAAAAAATATAAGTGTAAACTGTTTTACATTTTTAAATTTAAGGTTAGGCATATAAAAGTTATGAAAATTTAATTGTCGGTAAAAGTAATCAAATCTTCGATAAAATGCGCTTTATTCTTTATGTTGTCATTTACTAAATTCTGAAGAAGTTTAAAAAAGCACATTTAGTAAATAACTTATAGTTGCAAAACGAAATTTTTAAATATTGTTTAATTACTTCATTTTGAAACTGCTAACCATTTTATGAAACGTTGTTTGTACTTTTAGTCTCTTCTAAATTTTTTTGTATCTTCAAAAACATGCTCTAAAATCGCAGCATCCTCATCGGTAAACTCAACACCCCTTCTAGACATAACTACTTGGGCAACTTCAAACGCTTTTTTTGTTAGATAGGTTGTAAACCCAGAGCTTCCTCCCCAAGAAAAACTTGGCACAAAATTTCTTGGAAAACCACTTCCAAAAATATTGGCATTTACGCCTATAACGGTTCCCGTATTAAACATGGTATTGATGCCACATTTGCTATGGTCTCCCATCATTAAACCGCAAAACTGCAATCCGGTTCTAGCAAAACTTTCGGTTTCATAATCCCAAAGTCGTACTTCGGCATAATTGTTTTTTAAGTTTGAGTTATTGGTATCTGCTCCCAAATTACACCATTCGCCTATAACGGAATTCCCCAAAAAGCCATCATGACCTTTATTTGAATAACCAAAAATAACCGAATTAGTTACCTCTCCCCCAACCTTACTAAACGGACCTACCGTAGTTGGACCATAAATCTTAGCTCCCATTTTAATGGTTCCCTGTTCGCATAAAGCAAAAGGTCCTCGAATGAGGCTGCCTTCCATAACTTCGGCATCTTTACCAATATAAATTGGCCCATTGGTGGCATTTAGGGTCGTAAACTCAACTTTAGCTCCTTCTTCAATAAAAATCAACTCTGGCTTAATTGTGTTAACTGAAGATGGAATTGGTTGTGATTTTCTGTTGTTTGTCAATAAATCAAAATCCTCTTGAATGGCTTCACCGTTTTTAGAGAAAATATCCCAGGTATGTTCAATTTTAATAATGTCGTCATTATATTCAATAGAATCATAGCTATCCAAATCAATCTCTTCTTGTGTATCTTTTGTGTAAAAAGCAATAACATCCTCATGATAAAATATAGCTTGATTAGCCTCTAGATTTTGGACCATTTCAACCAAAGTTTGATTTGGTAAAAACGACGCATTTATCATGATATTTTCATCCATTTCCACCATGGGATACTTATCCGATAAATAATCTTCGGTAACCGTAGTGGTTGTATAATCCAAATAAGCTTCCCATTTTTCCCGAATGGTCAAAATACCAATTCTAATATCTGCTACGGGACGTGTAAAAGTAAATGGCAACAAATTATTGCGGGAAGGGCCATCAAAAAGAATATAGTTCATGAGACATTTAAATTTTAAGGTTTCGGGTTGTTTCCAACCAATAACTGGAACGAATCACTTCAAAAGTAACGTAAATAAAGAAAACAAAAAAAGCCTTATAGATAAATCTTAAGGCTTAAATAAATATGCTGAGACTAAGTTTACTTATTAAACTTAGCGTATTTAGTTTTAAATTTATCGATACGTCCTGCAGTATCTATTAACTTAGATTTTCCAGTGTAAAATGGATGAGACGTTCTAGAAATCTCCATTTTTATTAATGGATATTCAACGCCATCAACTTCTAGAGTTTCATTTGTGTTAGCAGTCGATTTAGTTAAAAACACATCTTCATTCGACATATCTTTAAACGCTACTAATCTATAATTTTCTGGATGTATACCTTTTTTCATCGCTAATTGCTTTAATTGTATTCTATTTTCGAGGTGCAAATTTAAGACTTTTTTACTAATAGGCAATACTTTTAATTTTAATTTTCAAGAATAATTATTTTTTGAAATTTTAGCTGTAACGTTTTACTATATTTGTTTACTAACTAACTGTAAAATTAATAAATTTTTAACTCATATGGAAACTTCAATTAAATCAAATGCTATTAACTATGGTCTATATCTAGGTGGTATGCTCTCCTTACTAACCGTTTTTGCTTACTCAGTAAATTTAGACTTATTTACTAAATGGTGGTATGGTGTAGCACTTATGGTCTTGGTAATTATTTTTGGTGTAATTTCTGCTATGACCTCTAAAAAGTTATTAGGAGGAATTATAAACTTTAAAGGCGCTTTTTCAGCTTATTTTATTGCCATTGCCATAGGAATTGTAATAAGTTCTGTAGTGAGTTATGTTATTTTTAATGTTATAGATCCGGATGCAGCTAAACTTTTACAAGAAAAAATACTTGATTCACAAGTTGCAATGATGCGAGGTTTTGGCGCTCCTGAAGATGCTATTGCTGACGTAGTGGAGCAAATTGAAAAGGAAGAAAATATGTTTGCCTTATCTAAGGTCGTACAATCCATCGCTTTCCAATTGATTGGCTTTAGCGTTGTTGGACTTATTGTAGCCTTAGTAGTAAAAAAAGAAGATCCTCAAGCTTAAATAAAATCTTTACTTTTGAGCCTAAAATCTTGAAACCATATATATGAATATATCAGTAGTCATACCACTACTTAACGAACAAGAATCATTAACAGAATTACATGATTGGATTGCAAAAGTTATGCAAGCCAATAATTTTTCTTATGAAATTATTTTTATTGACGATGGCAGTACAGACAACTCCTGGAAAACAATAAAACAATTATCTCAAAAAGATTCTAACGTAAAAGGCCTTCGGTTTTTAAGGAATTTTGGTAAATCGCAAGCTTTACATGCTGGTTTCGAAAAAGCCCAAGGAGATGTTATAATAACTATGGATGCCGATCTTCAAGATAATCCTGAAGAAATTCCTGAACTTTACAACATGATTGTTTCTGAAAACTACGACATGGTGTCTGGTTGGAAAAAGAAACGTTACGATTCTGTTATTTCAAAAAACCTTCCTTCAAAATTATTTAATTATGCAGCCCGCAAAACCTCTGGTGTTAAGCTTCACGACTTTAATTGTGGTTTAAAATCTTACCATAAAGATGTGGTTAAAAACATTGATGTTAATGGCGAAATGCACAGATACATTCCTGTATTGGCAAAAAATGCTGGCTTTAGCAATATTGGAGAAAAAGTGGTGCAACATCAAGCCAGAAAATATGGGGAGACTAAATTTGGAATGGATAGATTTATTCATGGTTTCCTAGACTTGATTACCATTTGGTTTCTGTCGCGTTTTGGCCGAAGTCCCATGCATCTTTTTGGTGCCTTAGGGGTTTTAATGTTTGCTATTGGACTTGGTTTTGCTATTTACCTAGGTATTAATAAACTATTTTTACAACCATACGGCAGATTGATTACAGACCGTCCACAGTTTTACATAGCATTAGTAACCATGATTATTGGGACTCAGTTTTTCGTAGCTGGATTTTTAGGTGAAATTATCCTTAGAACCAAACAAGATAAAAAACGCTATTTAATTAAAGACGAGCTTAATATCTAAGCCTTAAGATAATTTAAATCGTTATTTCCTGTTATCTTTTTTGAAATCCTTATTTTTGCATCACATTTTTTTTGAACATGACACAGATAGAACCTGAATTATTAGAAAGAGTGAATGCGTGGTTAACGCCATCTTTCGATAAAGACACACAAGACCATATAAAAAACCTAATTGCCAATAATCCAACAGAACTTAAAGAGAGTTTTTATAAAAACTTAGAGTTTGGAACTGGTGGTATGCGAGGTGTTATGGGCATTGGAACCAACAGGATTAACAAATACACGCTTGGAAAAAACACACAAGGTTTAAGTAATTACTTGCACCAATCTTTTCCAAATAAACCCATAAAAGTAGCCATTGCTTTCGATTGCAGACACAACAGTCAATCTTTAGCAAAGCTGGTTGCAAACGTGTTTTCGGCAAATAACATTCAAGTGTTTTTGTTTGAAGAATTACGCCCAACCCCCGAATTATCCTTTGCATTAAAATATTTAGGTTGCCACTGTGGCATTGTGCTTACAGCTTCGCATAATCCTCCTGAATACAACGGTTACAAAGTATATTGGCAAGATGGAGGCCAATTGGTTCCACCCCAAGATGCCGAAATTATAAACGTGATTAATAATCTGAATTATTCTGAGATTAAATTTGAAGCCAACGAATCCTTAATCCAATATATAGGAAAAGACGTAGACGATGTATTTATTAAAGCATCTGTTAAAAACGGAAGTTTTAATACGCCTCAACAAGCTAAAGACAACTTAAGCGTTGTTTTCACCTCTTTACATGGAACGTCTATTACCATTATTCCTGAAACTTTAAAACAAGCTGGATACAACAATCTCCATATAGTTAAAGAACAAGCCGAACCAAATGGCGATTTCCCAACGGTAAAATCTCCTAATCCTGAAGAGCCTGAAGCACTAAAAATGGCTTTGGAACTAGCTGATAATGTCCAAGGAGACATTGTTATTGGCACCGATCCAGATAGCGACAGGATTGGTGTAGCTGTTCGGGATTTTAATGGAAATATGACATTGCTCAACGGAAATCAAGCCATGTTAATGATGACGGATTTCTTATTGAAACAATGGGAAAAACAAGGAAAAATTAAAGGTAAGGAATTTATTGGCTCTACCATAGTTTCCACTCCTATGATGCCTGTTTTGGCAGATGCTTACGGAGTAGAATGTAAAATTGGCCTAACCGGTTTTAAATGGATTGCTAAAATGATAAAAGACTTCCCAGAACTAGATTTTATTGGTGGTGGCGAAGAAAGTTTCGGATTTATGGTTGGCGATTTTGTAAGAGACAAAGACGCTGTAACAGCTACACTGCTCGCTTGCGAGATAGCTGCCCAAGCAAAAGCTAAAGGCTCTTCGTTTTATAACGAATTAATTCAAATGTATGTAGATCATGGTTTTTATAAAGAACGCTTAATTTCAATAACCAAGAAAGGTATTGAAGGCGCTCAAGAAATCAAACAAATGATGGTTGATTTCAGAAAAAAACCACTTTCGGTTATAAATAATTCCAACGTAATAAAAATAGAAGATTATCAAAGCTCTAAAGCTTTAAATCCGATGTCTGGCGCTGAAAGCACCATTTCCATTCCAAAATCCAACGTGTTGATTTATTACACCGAAGATGGCAGTCAAATAGCATTACGTCCAAGTGGAACCGAACCAAAAATCAAGTTTTATATTAGTGTAAATACAAACTTGAAATCTGTTTCAGACTTTATTGAAACAGAAAAACAATTGGAAGCGAAAATCGATGCCATTGTAAACGACATGAAACTTATATAATGGATCAAAATTTAAAGAAAATAATCCCATTTACAAAGCCCTACAAAAGTAATATTGTATGGAATATTATTTTTAATATTCTTTATGCTTTATTTAGTTCGCTGTCGTTTATTGCGTTAATTCCAATGATGCAGGTATTGTTTGAAGAAACAGAAACTGTAGCAACAAAACCCGTTTATACAAGTTTTTTTGAAATTGCCTCTTACGGAAAAGATTTACTTTACTATTATATTTCAGAATTAACAAGTACCGAAGGCCCTAAATATGCACTCTTATTGGTTATTGGATTGGTTATTTCAACCTTCCTGTTTAAAAATCTGTTTGGATATTTAGCGTCTTATAACTTAATGATCTTAAAAAACGGCGTGCTAAAGGATTTACGTCTTAGCATGTATAAAAAAATCATCTCTTTGCCTGTTGCTTTTTATTCCGAAAAAAGAAAAGGAGATATCATGGCAAGGATTCTAGGAGATATTGGGGAAGTACAACATTCCTTTTTCGCCATTTTAGAACTGATAGTTAGAGAGCCTTTAACAATTATTTTTACTATCTTTTTCATGTTCAAGATAAGCGTGAAACTGACTTTGTTTGTGTTCATCTTTATTCCTGTTTCCGGGTTTATCATTTCTAAAATCGGAAAATCATTAAAATCCCAATCAGCAGAAGCCCAAAGGGAGTCGGGATATTTCATTTCTTTAGTTGAAGAAACTCTTGGAGGTTTAAAAGTGATAAAAAGTTACAATAGCGAATCTATTTTCACCAACAAATTAAAAGGATCGGTTACTAGAATTTTAAATTTGGCTAACAGCATTGGCAACAAAAACATTTTAGCCTCGCCCTTGAGCGAGTTTCTAGGAATTGTTACCATTGCCACCTTACTTTGGTATGGAGGTCAAATGGTATTAGTGGACAAATTACCAAATGGCGAACCTGTGCTAATTGGAGCAGCTTTTTTAGCTTATATGGGACTGGCCTATAACATTCTTACTCCAGCAAAAGCCATTTCGAAAGCGTCCTACTCCGTTAAAAATGGGTTGGCTGCTGCCGAACGTGTTTTTGAAGTACTGGAACAAGAAAATACCGTTGACACCAAAGAAAATGCTATTATAAAAAATGATTTCACTGATCGGGTTTCACTAAAAAACATCAATTTTAGATATGAAGACGAAAACGTATTGAAAAACTTCTCGATCGACGTTCCTAAAGGTAAAACTGTTGCTCTTGTTGGGCAATCTGGTTCAGGAAAAAGTACGATTGCCAACCTATTGACTCGTTTTTACGACGTGAACGAAGGCAGTATAAAAATAGATGGCATCGATATAAAAGACATGGACATCCATTCGCTTCGAGGCTTAATGGGCTTGGTTACACAAGATTCCATTTTGTTTAACGACACCGTTAAAAACAACATTCTACTTGGAAAAGAAGACGCCACTGATGAAGAAGTTATTCAAGCTCTAAAGATTGCTAATGCCTGGGAATTTGTAAAAGACCTTCCAAAGGGCATTGAAACCAACATTGGAGATTCTGGAAACAAACTTTCCGGAGGACAAAAACAGCGATTAAGCATTGCAAGAGCTGTTTTGAAAAATCCACCAATTATGATTTTGGACGAAGCCACTTCCGCCTTAGATACCGAAAGTGAACGTTTGGTTCAAGTTGCTTTGGAAAACATGATGAAAAATAGAACCTCAATTGTTATAGCACATAGACTTTCAACCATTCAAAATGCAGATACCATTGTGGTGATGCAAAAAGGTGAAATTGCTGAACAAGGCAAGCACAACGAACTCATTGAAAAAAATGGTATCTACAAAAAACTAGTAGATATGCAGAGTTTTGAATAAGAAGCGGTATTAGAAAGTGAAATAAAAAAGGACAATAATTAATTATTGTCCTTTTTTGGTCATGTTAGATTTGGGGAAACCTAACATAATAAGTAGGTTGGTTGATGTAAACATAAAACAAAAAATTATGTTAAACAAATATCTTTTGCAATTCAACGTATTAAAGATGCGTTTCGTCGACGTTTTAAGAATTAATGAATTGGTTTACAAAGTTTTAACATTTTAATGTTTTTTTTAATTAAACTTTTAGTACCATAAGTGGTCTAACTATAAAATTATCAGGTGATAGACGAATCTAAACTCATAGAGCAGCTTCAATCCAATCTGGATAAAAACGCAGCTTTTAAAGAATTGATCTCTCTTTATAAAGAGCGCTTGTATTGGCATATTCGTCATATTGTAAAATCGCATGACGATACAGATGACGTCCTTCAAAACACATTCATAAAAATTTATAAAAACATCCAAAAATTTAAAGGAGATAGCAAATTGTATTCATGGATGTACAGAATCGCAACTAATGAAGCCTTAACCTTTATAAAGAAAAGAGCTAACGAATTTCAGATTTCAGACGAAGAAGCACACCAATTGGCCATAGATAATTTAAAAGCAGATATTTATTTTGAAGGAAACGAAATTCAACTTAAATTACAAGAAGCCATTGCTACTTTACCGGAAAAACAACGCTTGGTTTTTAATATGAAATATTTTCAAGACATAAAATACAAAGATATGTCCAAGATATTAGACACGAGTGAAGGCGCTCTAAAGGCTTCCTACCACATTGCTACAAAAAAAATAGAAGACTATTTGACTAGCAATTAAACCTTTATAACAAAAAACAGTCTAAGAAGTACGATGAAAAAAAATAAGCTACATAATATGGAAGATTCCGGATTTAAAACTCCAGAGAATTACTTTTTTAATTTAGAAGAGGAAATTATGTCGCATATATATCTAGAAGAAAAAATAGACAAAGCGGCTTTTAAAACTCCGGAAAACTATTTCGAATCTCTTGAAGATAAGATTTTTAGTCAAATCCTAATTAAACCTGAAACAAAAGTTATTTCCTTAGTTTCAAAACGTAACATTCTTGCACTTTCGGGTGTGGCTGCAGCTATTGTGTTACTATTTAACCTTAATTTATTTACTAAAGATTTTTCTTTTAGTTCTATTGATCACGACACACTCGAGAATTATGTAACCAATCAGGAGTTTGAGGCCACCGATTTGGAAGCTGAAATTATTCAAGATATCGATATCTCATCTTTTATTTTGGGAGAGTCCATTAGCGATGCATCTCTAGAAAGCTACTTATACAACACATCAGATTTAGAAGATTTTATTTCTGAATAACCCTTTACAATATGAAACATATTAGCATTTTAATTCTTTTTATCTCCATAAGCTTAAACACTTTTGGACAAGATAGAAATGATAAAATTAAGGCTCTTAAAACAGCTTATATTACCGAACAATTAGAATTAACAAAAGCTGAAGCTGAAAAATTTTGGCCTGTTTACAATGCTTTTGAAGAAAAAAGATCTGCATTAAAAGACGAAGCCCACAAAGACAGAAGCAATGAAGATTATTCTAAATTAACGGAAGCTGAAGCGAACGCCATGCTTGCTGAAATGATAACGTTAAACAACCAGAGAAAAGACATTTACAACAATCTAATTATTGATTTAAAGAAAGTTATATCGTCAAAAAAAATCGTGCTGTTAAAACAAGCAGAATACGACTTTAATAAAAAAATGTTCGAGGAATATAGAAAAAGACATCATCCTGATAATAAGGGAAAATAATCTTAATAAAAAGAAGCCATTTGGCTTCTTTTTTTATTTAAAAATTAATCTACTAATTCTTCCTTGTCCCGCAGCATAAGCCACGCTATCGTTTAAAAATCTTAAGGTATAAAACCCTTCTTTACTTAAATTTTTCCACGACAAGCCACCGTCCTGACTGTAGTCAACACCCTTAAATCCAATGGTTACAAGCTCCTTCCCTGCCCTGTTTGGAATATATTGTACACAACTTCTATAACCAGGTTCTTGCCCTTCTGCTACAAGTTCCCATGTTTTTCCACCATCACTAGTTCTCATTTTATTAGCAGAATTATCATCAGGATTGGTATAATCGCCACCAATGGCAAAACCGTTCATGGCATCATAAAAAGCTATGGAATAGATACCTTCTGTTTCTTTTGCATTAACAATTGGAGTTTGCACTACTTCCCAAGACAACCCTTTGTCATTAGAAAAATAAACTCTTCCTGCAGTTGTTGCAACCCAAGTGTTGTCTCCCACAACAGCAATATTGGTGTTACTTGCAGCAAAGGCACCTTCAGTTTCTAAAGGAGCTGGAAAAACAGAACAAGGTAATTTATTCCATGTATTTCCTCCATCCCTCGTAATTATAATACTTAAACAACCATTCGTGGAGTCTCCTATAGCTATGCCTTCTTGATTATTCCAAAAGGTCATGGCATCGTAAAAGGCTTTTGGATGGTCTTCTAAATATACCAAATCCATGATCCCATGATCTCCAGTTTTAAAAAGTAAAGCCGGATTTTCTACACTCAACATAAAAAAATCGGTATTGGTATGGGCCACCGCTCTAAATTGAAGTGCTAAAGAATCGTATTCTTGTTTAGAAATTTGCCAGCTTTTTTTATTGGGATCGTACAATCCAAAGGCTCCATTATTAGCAGCAAAAGCAAGACTTTTATCATCTAATATCTCAATGGCCCGAATACTTAACAGCGAGTCTTCAAAAATAGTTTCAATTTCAACCTTATTGAAATCTCTTGGAATAAATGTTCCTTTTTCTTCACAAGAAACAATTAACAGAACAGCAATAAACCCAATAACTCGTATCATATCTAGATATTTAATTAAGGAAATAAAAGTAGTTTATTAGGCGCAACTAAACAACATTTATCACTTGGAAGCTAAAGTGATATTGGAAACAACCAACTTATAAAAAAACATTCGTGTATTCATCTCATTTAACGTAACTTTGCAAGCTTATAAAACAAGAAATGAGATTACATAGGAATTTATGTTTTGCAACAGTCGATGGTTTGTTACAAATCTTTAACGAAGACTTTTATGCCGACAAAGTTATCCAACAATTATTAAAACGAGATAAACGTTGGGGTGCAAGAGATCGTGCTTTTGTTGCTGAAACCACCTACGACATAGTACGATGGAAACGTTTGTACGCAGAAATTGCAGAGGTAAAAGAGCCATTTAATCGCGATGATATTTGGCGCATTTTTGCCGTTTGGGCTACTTTACGAGGTATTAAATTACCGGATTGGAGCTATTTTGAAAACACACCAACAAGAAAAATAAAAGGCCGTTTTGACGAACTTTCCAAAATAAGAAAATTCAAAGAATCCATTCCAGATTGGTTAGACGAATTAGGTGAAAAAGAACTTGGAAAAGAAGTTTGGACCAAAGAAATAGCTGCACTTAACGAACAAGCAGATGTTATTTTAAGAGTAAACACGCTTAAAACAACCAAAGAAAAATTACAATCGGAATTATTTGATTTAGACATCGAAACCGAATTTATTAAAGACTATCCCAATGCCCTAAAATTAAAGGAACGTGCCAATGTATTTACGACAGAAGCTTTCCAAAACGGACATTTTGAAGTTCAGGATGCGTCTTCACAATTGGTTGCAGAATTTTTAAACGTAGAACCGGGGATGCGCGTTGTAGATGCTTGTGCTGGTGCAGGTGGAAAAGCCTTACACTTAGCTTCACTTATGGAAAACAAAGGCCAAATTATTGCTTTGGACATTTACGATCATAAATTAAAAGAATTAAAACGTAGAGCTAAACGTAATGGCGCCCACAATATAGAGCCAAGACATATAGATTCTTCTAAAGTGATTAAAAAACTTTACGATAAAGCAGATCGCGTTCTAATAGATGCACCATGTTCGGGATTAGGTGTTTTACGAAGAAATCCAGATGCGAAATGGAAATTGCAACCAGAGTTTATCGAGACTATCAAAAAAACCCAACAAGAGATTCTTCAACAGTATTCTAGAATGGTTAAAGCTGGCGGACAACTAGTTTATGCCACTTGTTCTATTTTACCTTCAGAAAACAAAAAACAAGTAGATCTGTTTTTAACATCTGAAATGGGAAAAGATTTTACCTTTGTAAAAGACAAAAGCGTTTTAGCCCATAAATCGGGTTACGACGGATTTTATATGGCCTTATTAGAAAAGAAAAATTAAAAAAAACATGAAACAAATCTACCTTATTTTAGCACTTGTATTTTCATTAAGTGTTTCGGCTCAAATTCCTGCAGGTTATTATAACTCTGCTACAGGAACTGGGTTTACCTTAAAAACTCAATTAAGAGATATTATAGCCAATGGCCATATATCTCGCACGTACAACCAGTTATACGATGGTGCAGGAATTTCTAATTCTCAAGGTTACGTAGATACGCATTCTGATGTTAATGTAACTGGAGGAACTAATTACGAAAACGATGGAACTGTCTTAGATTTTTATTCTGAAAACCCAACAGGTCCAGACCCATATAACTTTACACATAATGTGGATAATGGAGGAAATCAAAACTCTGAAGGAGATTGCTATAATAGAGAGCATTTAATCCCACAATCTTCTTTCAACAGTGGTTACCCTATGCAAAGTGATATTCACCACGTAATTCCAACAGATTGTCGCGTAAATAATTATAGAAGTAATTTTGCCTTTGGAAATGTAGGTACTGCCACTCGAACATCGCTAAACGGATCTAAAGTTGGAAGTAGTTCTATGCCTGGATATTCTGGAACTGTATTTGAACCTATAGACGAGTTTAAAGGGGATATAGCAAGAGCAGTCCTGTATTTTGCAACACGTTACGAAAACACGATTAATGGATACACTAGTTTCGATATGTTTAATGGTACTAATAATCAAGTATTTTACCCTTGGGCAATAGATGTACTTCTAGATTGGCATTATAATGTAGATCCTGTAGATCAAAGAGAAAGAGAAAGAAATAAAGCTGCATACAACTTTCAAGGAAATGCAAATCCATTTGTAGATCATCCAGAATATGCAAACATGATCTGGAACCCGAATCCAGATACTGAAGCGCCGACAG
>Ga0209075_1000621_pt1 | contig 34644 bp, 37 predicted proteins | sample Stecom2011_FD_187523 | JGI IMG/M metagenome (GOLD analysis project Ga0209075, IMG submission 187523) | Agricultural soil microbial communities from Utah to study Nitrogen management - Steer compost 2011 (SPAdes) (version 2) | ecosystem: Environmental > Terrestrial > Soil > Agricultural land...
TAAAATTATTTAACAAAAACCCTTGACAAAAATTAAATATTATACTATATTGTAAATATCATTAAAAATGGAGATACAACAATGAAAAATTATTTAGAAAAATACAAAATCGAAACAGAAAACAGAATCAAATCTAGTTATGATTTACAATGTACAAATATAACAACAATAACTGATTTGTATTTAAAAAAGGTAGTAATTGAAAAAGATGCTACTATAGAAGACATTAAATATATTATAGATGAAGAAATTGATATCATCAAAAGCAATCTAGAAAGAGAAGCATATTATCAATCAGAATATTTTAAATTCAAAACATACTGTGAAGATATGTATGTTGATGATATTGAAGATATTGAAATTTTCAATAGTGATGATGTTTGTTATTTAGAAGAAAATAAATTAATTAAAAACGGTAGAATCAATTTCAAAAAACTAATGGACTTTAGCATGAGTGATTTTGAATATTATAAAGTAAAATGTTTAGGTGACTGGGGTGAAGATATGAAAGAATCTTTAATCTCTATTATAGATGAATTGAATTATGATTTTAGTCTAAAGCATATAGACTTCTCGGCAGTAGAGAATAAAAAAGATTTATATGAATTATTAAGTAAATATAATAAAAAGTATATCTTCGATTACAAATAACAAAAAAACCCTCTTAATAGAGGGATTTTCTTTAATTTAAACGCATTCTTTTTTTAGCGTTTTCTTTTATTATTATTTTTTCTCGTTCTATTCTTTGTCTTAGTTTGTATTGAATTACGCTTTCAATACTTTCAGCGATTAAATCATATCTATTATTAAGAGCAAATCCTAACAAAGTACAACTGTTTTCATTTAATATATTACCTTTTTTTGCAAAATGATTATACATTTCAGTTTTTGTTTTGTCAGTAGATTCTTCTTCAGATGAATCATCACCTTCATAATCATCATCTTCACCAGAATCTTCAGAGGACTCCCCTTCCTCTGTTGATTCTCCCTCAGATTCATCACCCTCAGAGGACTCCCCTCCTTCATCTGATGTTTCCCCTTCATCAGATGTTTCCTCACCCTCTGAGGACTCCCCTCCTTCATCCGAAAAATCATCATCTAAATCAAAGTCATCACCACTATCATCAAATTCTTCTACTTCTTCTTCTTCATTTGATTTATCTATTTTATCAGTTAAAACTTGCATTTGAGTAGTTAGAGTTGCAATAGCATCAATCAAATCAGATGTATCTGATCCCTCAGGATTTTTGACTCCAGTATCATACTCTTCTTCTTCTTCCTCTTCTTCATCTGGTATTTCAGATAAATCTACATCATCAAAATCATCTTCAATATCATCTTCATTTTCTTCATCATTATATTCTAGCTCATCTACAGTGTCATCAGAAGATACATCAACTTCTTCTTCACTATCAAGAAAAGCTTCATTAATAAAATGTTTTAATTTTTTGTTTTTGCGTATACTCATTATATCTCCCTAACACTTTAATTGTTATTATATAGTATTTATAAACTTTTTATATTCATCACTTTTTAGCACATTAGTAAAAGCTTTATTTACTTTATAACTCTTTGAAAAGTCTTTTTCTTCAAAAGCAATTTGAATCTCAAATTCACGAAATGTTTGTTCAATGTAAATTTTTATATCTTTCTTAACACTCTCTGTACTGAAAAAATCAAAATAATGGATTGGAGAAAAAACTTTCTTTAATGAATTTGTATTAATACCCTTAAATTCTTCATTAATTAGATTTAATAAATTAAACAATTCTAAATTGTTTTTAGTACTTTCAACATCACTTTTAACTAAAGCAGGTATAATGAATATATAATATAATGGATTATCTTCTTTGTTATATATAAGTGATTCCGTCAAGTAATTTTTAAACATTTTTTTCTCCTATTAATATCCTATGTAGTATTTATAAAAAAATTAATAATCATTATTTACAGAAAAATAAATAGTATTATCAGCACTACACTGAGCTAAATCTGATGATGTATTTATAACAACATTTTCATAAACAACACCAACATTCCCACTATTGTTTGTAATCCAAGACCAAGAGTTATTAGCGTTTGTTGTTCCGTTGTATATATCCCCACTATTGGTTTCAATCCAGATATGAGCATCTCTTCCTAAATCTGAGTTTTCAATTAGAATTGCACTATTATTATGTATCCAAGTAGACAGTTCAAATCCACCAGACAAAGCACCGCTATTTATTGTTATCCATTCCCATGAATTTAATCCAACTTGTACATCATTATATAAATTTGCACTATTAGAATGTATGTGTTCATAAGCAAGTAGACCTTTTTCTATATCATAATCTAATGCAGATAATCCATTCATTCTTCTTAAAAGTTCATCAATCAATACTCTGTTTGCATAAATTTTCTGTGATTGTTCTGTATTTAGATTTTCTATATTTATGAATCTATTACTAATATAAGGATTAATAGCATCTTCAACTGAAGTTGCGTCTAAAGATAACCAATTTTTTGTATATTCATTATTGTGTAACCTATACAAATCATTATGCATTGTTTGTGATGTACTGTAAGCAGATGTTATTTGATTTACAAGATTACTATTCACTCTATATGGATCATCTATAGAACCAACACCAGCTATTGTATTGTTTGTGTGGTGTGGTGGTATAACTATCTCATCTAAAGAGCTAGAAACATCACTTAATTGTTCATACAAAGAGTTTATATTGTTTTCATTATCAATCCATTTCCCTGAGTTCTCTAATAAAATATCATATGATTCATTCCAGTATACTGAACTAGTGACTAAGTTTGGTAAGTTATTTAACAAATCTAAATTAGATAAAGATTCAAAATCTATTGCAGATAGACTTTTAATTTTATCCCATTCTAATACATCTTCTTCAGTAACACAAATACATTCTACTTTATTTTCATCATCACAACAATTTGCATTTGGGTGTATTGCTTCAGCCCACTCTGAATCAGGGCATATATGTGGTTTTCTATCAGGATGCCAGTAGCTTTGCATTAAAATTCTCCTTTACTATGTCTTTTAATGAAACTTCTAAAAGATTCGGTTTTTGTATTTTTTTTGTTGTTGTTTCCACCACCAGAGTTTCCAAAATATACATGGTCCCAATTATTGTTACCACCTCCACCTCCAGAGTTTCCACCTCCAGAGTTTCCACCTCCAGAGTTTCCACCTCCAGAGTTTCCCCAATCGCTATAAAAAGCTTCAGCCAAACCATATGTAGCTGAATATAGTTTTATAAGCTCATTACCATAACCTTTTTTTAATAATTTATATTGACTTAGAGAATGATATTTATCATATTTTTTATTAGATAACATTTTCATTAAATGATCTGATATCTCTTTAAACTCGTTATGCTTTATAACATAATTATCCAAATAATGTTGTTTATCATTTGTTTCTGAATTTTTTACTAAATTTATAACTTTTTTCATTTTAGGTCTAATACTGTTTAAACTTATATCTAGTGGTGGTTTTTTGGCTTCTAATAACAACATATATAATTCATCATATTCATCATATTCAACAGAATCATTTAAATTTTTATTGATGTTTTTTATTACATATATTTTATTTAGATCAGAATCTCTTTGTGGTTTGGTATTTATCTTTACTTTTTGAATTTGACTTTTATCGAAAGTGTCTAACATATTATTTAACTTTAATATCATATCAGAATAATCTTTTTCGTATTTTTGTGCATTGTCTACTGTATACCCAAAGAAATAATACTCAAAATCAAAGTCACTAAGGTCATCCTTAAAGGTTTTACCACCACTATTTGATAGTTTATTAGGTGGATTGTTTGATTGAGTATTACTAGGAACTATTATAAATCCAGTACAAGTACCAGTATAATCAGTAATTGTTGCATCAGATATTTTATCTACAACAGTGTTTTTACTAAACAAAATTGCAGAATTACACATATTATAAAAATCATCTAAATCTAATTTATCTTTATCAAATAAATTAGTACTATGTAAAACCAATTTTGTATTATCTAAAACTTTTGTTAAATTTTGGTCATTATGTTTTATGGCATTGATAAATGTTACAGTATCATTTACATTATTATTGTTACCTAGATTAAAATTTTTTGTTCTTGAATTATAAAAAATAATATTAGTTTTTAAATCAACTTTTTTAATATATTCATCATACAATTTTATATATTTTTTCAATGACTCATTATACAAAACAGCTTTATCTTGAATTATAGTCATACCACCAATTTCAGTATTGTGATAAGACAATTTGAGATTATCAATAGTAGCAAAACCATTATCAACTAAATTTCGTATATCTTCTTCTTTTTCTAAAATATAATGTATAAGAGCAGTCATTGTTGTAGAAAAAACATGATCAGATATTTCAAACAATTCTTTTTCTCTTTTTCCAAATTCGCCCAAAGTAGTATTTACAGATTTATTTGCTTTTATAAAACCTTTTTTAACTGCATTTAGTTTATCCCCATTAATTGATTCTATACATTTTTGTATTAATTCATCAATATCTTTTCCTTTTAGATTTTCTAGTTTATTTTTATAATTTTTCCAACTCTTAGATATTTTATCTAAAACAAATCTATAAGAGGATTTAACAATAGGATTTACCACCCACTTAAATAAAAACTCAGTAACATAAACACACACTTTAAGTAAATCATTTTCTAAACTATGTGGTTTTGATTTTATACTACTACTTAAATTATTTAGAGATCCAACAATACTGTTTACACCTTGTCTTGTTATTAACTCACGAAAAGTAGATAATCTATTCCAAAAAGACTTTCCTTTAAAAGATTGTAGTTTTTCTCCAGTAACAGGGTCTTTTAAGTCTGAAATTTTAGACTTAAAGACTTTTTCTTTCATATCAGTACAACCTCTATAGAACTCACTATAATAAGTCTTTATCAATCTATTATAAGCTTGTAATCCACCATTATTTTTTACATCATCTAATAAAACACTATAAGTTTTGTCATTAGGCATTTTAGTTGAGAATATCTTTTCATATGTGTTTTTTAATGCAGTTCCTTCTATTAATTCTTTTAAATTATAAAATTGCATCATTGCATTATCATCATACAAATCATTTACATCATTAACAATAGAAATAAAATCTTTACCTTCAAGTGATTCGGGTTTTTGAAATTTTTTTACAAAATCAATACATCCAACTAACATTCTATATGTTATTGTCTCACCCAATTTATAAAAATTGGTTTTTGAATCATTTGATTCGGATTGTTTAATAAAACTTATAGCTTTATCATATTCTTTTAATAAAAAATCTACATATGCATCAACATTTTGATAATCAGGTGGTTCTGTATCTGAAGTTGGTATAGTTTTTAAATAAACATTTTTAGTTTTATTTTGATTCTCTTTATGTAAAATTTTATAATTACCCTTACCTTTTTTAGTAATAACAAATTGACTAATAAAAGTATACCATTTGTTTTGATTATGTGGAATTGCGTTTTGAATGGTTTTCAAATCAAACATAAAATAATCACCCTTCTCCCAAGTCTTAGTAGTAGAAGGTACAATATTTATTTTTGCAAAAGGTGCGTGTGCATTAGCTATTTTTATAAAAGTACTCATTTATTCCTCATTTAATATAAAGTATTTATAAAAAAAGATTTTTATAAATACTTTATTGAAGAAGTGGAGGATAAAAATGAATTTGAAGAAAATAGATTTTAAGTATGTATATGATATAAAATGTACAAATAAAGAGGAAATTTTTAACTTAGAAAAAAACAAAGATAGAGAATATATATTAAAAAACCCAACAAAAATAAGTGTTTATACAGATAAAGGTGTTTTATATGTATCAACATTTCCAAATTTTATGTTTGACGGAAGAAGTGGTGGTCCAGTAATAGATTGTTATGTGCCAAATTTAGGTTCTTTTGATGAAAGATTATCTTGGTTAGTTCATGATGCAAATGCATATGCTCAGTGTCTAGATTTTAAAAGTACTAATAAACTACTTTATTTAATGTTAAGAGATTTATGTGGATATAGTAAAGCAAAAGCAAAAATTGTCCAGATAGCTGTGTCTTTAACAAAGTCTTGGTTTGGTGTTCCTAAAATATATGATAAATACTATTGGAACCAATTCAAATTGTCTGTTTGGTTTACATAAAAGCGAACAGAAAGATGCCGTGCCTTTAGGCTAGCTTATGAATGTTCGCTAAAATTACAAAATTTATAAAATAATTTTTATATATAAATACACCAGGGCAGGAACTGCCCGTAGAGCCTATTGATACTGAGAACATTAGTTCTCTTGAGTAGGAAGATCCTACCTTTTAAGGTAGGGTTAGTTCACTAAAAATACAAATTAAAAGGGGAGTAAATGTTTGAGAAGAATGAGAATCTAAGAGGTGAAAATGAAGTTATAGAGATGACCGAGGAAGAGATTATAGAATATCAAAAATGTAAAAATGATATATTTGAGTTTGCAAAGCATTTTTCTATAAAATCTGAAAAAGGTAATGAAAAGATTAAATTTAGAGATTATCAAAAAAAATTAGTAAAAACGCTAATATTAAATATTCCAGAAAAAAGAAATAGAATATTTATGATGGGAAGACAAACAGGAAAAACTACTATTGCAACTGTTTATCTCCTATGGTATGCTCTATTCAATTCAACAAAATCTATAGCTGTCTTGGCTAATAAAGAAGCTCAAGCTATTGAAATTTTATCCCGTATTAAATTTGCTTATGCAAACTTACCATTGTTTATACAACAAGGTCTTATATCATTTTCATCTATGAATATTTCAATGGAAAATGAAACAACTATCTTTGCTGCTTCTTCTTCTTCATCTGCTATTCGTGGTAAAACTGTTGATTTGATGTTAATAGATGAGTTTGCTCACTTGGATGATAATATAGCTGAAGACTTTGTATCTTCAGTGTTTCCAACCCTATCGTCTAGGAAAAAAGGTATGATATTGTTAATATCTACTCCCAAGGGTATGAATCATTTTTATGATATATGGCAAAAAGCTAAAGCAAATGAGAATGAATTTATACCAGCAAAAATACAATGGTATGAAGTCCAAGGTAGAGATGAAGAATGGCTAAATGAACAAATAAAATCATATGGTAGTATATATGTAGAACAAGAATATAAATGTTTAGGTGGAGATGAAAAAATCACCATTAAACATAATGGTGATATAAAAACAATTAAATTAAAAGAGTTGTATGATTCTTTATGAAAAATTTTTTAGTAATCCAACTTCTTTTTCTAATTTAGAAATTGTATCTGAAATTAAACTATCTAATGATATTTTTGTTGAATATTCGTTTTTTATATTCAATAGTTCTGCAATATAATTAGATAGTTTTGTTAATGCTTTTTGAAGTTCAAAAGGTTCATTATTTATAGTATAATTTTTAGTAGTTATATTAAACTTCTGTTCCATGGATAAAGTGATTTCAACTAATTCATCTGAAAATTCTCTTAGTATATTATATATATTTTCAAGTCTTTCATGGTGAAATCCACTATTACAACTCCAATGCCAAATTTGTACTTTTGCTGAAAATACTAAAGTATCTACAGCAAAATTATACAAATTGTTTTGTTCTTTATTTTCATTATTCGACAAATAAGTTAAAAAATCAACATTATAGTTTTGTTTTTCCACAAATTACTCCCCAGTTCTAATAACTTCAAAAGTAGAATATTTAAAATTAACTTGTCTTGTAATTTTATTTTCGTTCTCTTGACCTAACTCAGTACTATTAATATTTAATGGAAATGCATAATAGTATTTAAATTCAACTGGAAGTTTTTTCTTTAATGCAGAATCGTATAAAACAACTTTAATAGTTGTAGTATAATCTTTTAAGTAATTAGAAGAAGCTCCACCAGTAATTTGAACGGCATCTATATCATCTTGAAACCCTTGGCTAAATAGTAAATTAGACCATCTATGTAAAGCTGTTGAGATATATAAATCTTGAAACTCATCAAAAGTAACAGATAGCTCCCCATCAATTGTAGCCCTACCAGGATACACTAATTTAGAACCCATAAAATGAGTAGATAATTCACCGAAAGTTTTTGCAGGTATAGAAGCTGTTTTAGCTCTAAACATAAAGTCATCTGTTCCAATGATTTTACTTAGAGATGATCCACTTTCATATTCAAAAATAACATGAAATAAATAATCTTTGGCTAAATCTGGTAAGTTTTTAATAGGTGTTGTAAACACATTCATATTGTTTTTTAAAGACATTTTAATTCCCCCTGTTTTTGTACACTATTGATCGTGACCTTTGTTGTTGTCTAAAGATTTTTTTGATGAACCTAAATTTACATCTAAACCCACTTCAAGTGGTTTTAATAATGTATGTGTATGCCCATCACTTGCTGGTAAAACTTTCCAATCAATTATTGGATGAACATGCCCATCTACAAGAGCTTCACTATTTTCTTCTCCACCAACTGCTATAGCCACATCAGTCCACCCAAATCCAGTACGAGAAGACCAAATTAAATATTCGTGATCATGTTTACCTAAAGTTTTAGAACCTTTATATACATCAGTTCTCCCCATTTCAGATGAGTTTTCATTAATCTGATTTATTTTTTTAAATTCTTTATCTATATAATCCTTAAAATTCATATAATCTCCATTTTAGTTATAAAGTATTTATAATTAATTAAAAACCCATTTCATCTTCGTCTTCTTCACCACCCTCATCTTGTGCTGCTTGACTTTCTCTTAACAACTTTTCAGATTCATTTTTTATCATTTTATCGTTCTTAATTCTCTCTTCTTGAGTGAACCCTAAAATATGTTCAAGAAAGAATTGTCTTGAAAACAATGGTTTTTGTTCTTCTGAATCAGGTTTGCTATTAGATAATGTTGGTAAAAACTGAGAAAAAGCTCCTACGGATGTTCCTCTTTTTTCTGCCATTGATAATTCTCTCATTTTTTCAAAATCTGTAGCAGGTACTAAATCAATATTGTAAATAGCACTATCTAAATATTTTTTATTATATCCTTTTACTTGCAATTGAACTAAAAATACTTGTTTAATTATCTTAGAAAATCTTTTTCTAAGTCTTCTATTTAGTTTTTGAAAACTAGCTTCTTGCATCTCCAATCCATCAATACCTTGATTATATTGTAAGTTTCCTTCGGACTCTTTCCATCGTGCATTTGGTATTTGTAATGCATCAGCAACTTGTTCACGAAATGGTGATAAATAATTATAAAATTCACTAAATTCAGTAGAACCCTTAAAACTCTCTACTGTAGAACCATTGCCATCACTGTTTTTGCTAAACCAAAAATCTTCAGTAAATGATTGTGTATTATTGTTACTTGTAATAACACCTGTAGTTGGATCAACATTCAATTGTTTTCTATATGAAGCTTTTATTTTTTGCATATACTCTTCAATCTTAGAAGCAGGCATTCTACCCGTGTTTATATTGAATATACGCTTCTCTGGTGCTCTTGTTATTACATGGACGGTTAAAGCATCCTCTATAGCCCTTAATTGATTTAACGGGCGTATAGCAGGCTCTAAATGACCTCTTACATCATTTCTATTATTCCCCCAGAAACCATAATTCATATATGCAATTTGATTTTTTGTAAAATGTTTGATTTCACCTTTACTATCTGGAGTTAAAAGCTTTGTGTCTTGTACAAAACCAGTTAATAAACCATCGTCATACACACCTAAAGTACAATATGGTGGTAAAATCTTTAGACCAGCAATCTCAGACTGATCTTCATTTAAACATATTTCAAAAAAGATTTCACCATCAACTAACCATTTATAATAGTAATACCACATTTGGTCTTTTTCAAAAATTGTGTTTATTATATAATCAAACTCTTCTTTTAAACTCATCAATTCTGATTCTTTAAAATATTGTTTATAAGCAAGGTCTACTTCTAATGTTGCAATCTCACCCTTAGCAGTCTCACAAACAGCCTCATCAGCCATAATAGACAAACATTTTTTACAAAATGGATATAAAGCCATGCTTCTGTAAAAATTAATCCTTTGTCTTTTACTAGAAAAAATAGCTTCAAAAACTATTTGGTTATTATCATATGATGACCCATCTGCATAATTGTTTGTTCCATATCCCCTAACCAATGCATTCCAATTTATTGCATCTTCTCCACTAGAATATGAATTTGTATGTGCTGATAATTTTCTTACATCACTCTTATCAGGGTCTACCATTAAAAACTTATCTGAAAACGGATTCAAAAAACTTAAATTCACTATTACACTCCTTTAAAGTCCAAGTTGTTGAAAAAAGAACTTTGGTAAATAAACATTCATTTGATGTTTTAATTCTGGTGATGAGTTATTTATATAATCATTTTTTATTATCTTCTGGTGAAAAACATTATTAATCAAATCTTTAACAATTTCATCTCTATGTTCTTCATCCACAAAAACTGTTAAATCTTCATAATTAGTATTCCTATCTTTTCTAACACTTTTCATATAACCATTTTTATATAAATCAACAAATTGCCACAACCAATCACCAACATTTATATCATCTCTCCCCTCAGAACACCAATCCCATAAAAATTCAAAATCACCTTTTTCGTAATATTGATGTGGACTTTCTAATAACAATGATTTTTCTAAATATCTACCAAAACTTTCTTTGAAATTAGAAGTTAAAAAATTTTGTGTTTTTGTAGACTCTTTTTTTAGATTATAAGGGTCTCTGTTAATAACCTTAGCAGGTGCTTTTTTATTGTATTTAGCTAATCCAACATTTTTTCTGGATGAAAATGATTTCTTTCTTTTTTTTGTAATTACAGACTGTTTAGCTCCTCTTTTTAGTCTAGCTGTCCTTTGTCCAAGCTTTCTATTTAACCTTTCCTGAGGCTCTATTCTCACTTCTTTTGCATTACCATACTTATCATATTGAACTTTAAACATTTCTGGTCTATCAGAAACCCATTTTTTTATCCTCTCGTTGTCTCTCACAACATATTTTACTTTTAATACTTCATTTAATTCTTCATTGTTTTTCATATAGTATTTATAATAAAAAATTTTTTACTATATTTTGATACAATATTCGAGAAACATAAAATTTCCCAATATAAATAAACTACCAAAGATTAAAAAAAAGAGAATGTGAAGTGAATTAAAGTTAATTCAATCGTAAAAAAAAAGAGGTAAAAATGAAGATAAGAAAAAGAAATGGTCAAGAAGTTAAATTTACAAAAACAAATATTATAAAAGCCATTAAACAGGCAAATGATGTTGTGAATATACAAGAAAGATTGACCGATTTAGAGATAAAAGAAATAGCAAATGAAATTGAAGAAAAATGCAAAAACTCAATAATAACTATGAATGTAGAAGATATACAAAACTTAGTAGAACATGCAATTTTTGAAAAAGGTAAATTTGAACTAGCTAAAGAATACATATCGTATAGATACATTAGAAACTTAGAAAGAAGAAAAAACACAACAGATGATAGAATTATTTCATTATTAAATAATAACAATGAAGAAATTCATCAAGAAAATGCAAACAAAAACCCAAATATAGTATCTACAATGAGAGATTATATGGCAGGTGAAGTTAGTAAGGATATATCAAGAAGATATTTAATACCAAAAGATATAATAAAAGCTCATGATGAAGGTGTTATACATTTCCACGATATGGATTATTTTTCAATGCCAATTCATAATTGTTTTGGTGCAAATGAAGAACTTATTACTGATACAGGCATTAGAAAGTTCTGTTCATTTAGCAAAAACGGTGAAAGTACTTATGTAAAAGATAAGGATGGTAAGTTTAGACTTGCTACAGTTAAATGTTATGGAATGCAATCATGTAATAAAGTTACATTGACAACTAGAACAAGCTTTAAAAAAGAAGTAATAGTAACACCAAATCACCGTTGGATTTTGCAAGATGGTACAGTTACAACAAATCTTAAAGTAGGTGATGTATTATCATTAACACCTGATAGCACAGCTTACAATATTACTACACGCGATGAAGCAAGAGCTTGGTGTATTGGTTTTATTGTTGGTGATGGTTGTGATCATTACGCACATACACAAGCACGTCTATGTGGTTACAAAAATCAGTATGTTAAATACTTCGAAATGGCTGGTTTTTTGGGCACAACAAATGAAACAGGTGATTGTGTACCATATACTAAATTCTTTAGTAAACAAGATTTTCTAAATGGTAAAGCTTGGCGTTATATGTCAGTAGAACAAAAAGCGTTAGTGTTTAATGGTTATTATGCAGCAGATGGTAATCAAGACAGAAACTCAATTTGTACTACTGATGATAGAATTGCTGAAATGATTGAAGAATTATCTGGCATAGCAGGATATTACATAATGCATCGAACAGAAAATGTAAATTCTACTAATTATAAAGATAATGTTAGATACATCAATTTTAAATTCTTGACAAAAACTATAGACAAATATGGTTGGAAAGTAGCAAATATCGAATCATATCAAAATGGTAAAGAAAAGCAAGTTTGGTGTGTAGAAGAACCTATTACACATTCATTTACACTTGCTAATGGTGTTGTTACTGGTAACTGTTGCTTAATCGATCTTGACGATATGCTACAAAATGGTACAGTAATATCAGGTACTTCTATAGATAAACCAAAGTTATTCTCTACAGCCTGTAATATAGCCTCACAAATCGTTGCTCAAGTAGCTTCATCCCAGTATGGTGGTCAGACCATAACAGCTTCCCACCTTAGTAAATTTGTTAAAGATTCAAGAAAATATTTTTATAACAACTTTAAAGAATCATTACCAGATTTATCACCAGAACAATTAGAACTTTTAGTGGAAAATGAAACAAAAAGAGATATTAAAAATGGAATACAAACTTTACAATATCAACTGATTACACTACAAACAACTAATGGACAAACTCCATTTGTTACATTAAATTTATACCTAAATGAAGCTGAAAATGAGACCGAAAAAGAAGACCTAGCCATTGTTATAGAAGAGGTGTTAAAACAGCGTATAAAGGGTGTTAAAAACGAAGTAGGGGCATTCTATGCAAACCCATTTCCTAAATTAATTTATGTTTTAGAAGAAGATAATATTTCAGAAGATAGTAAATACTACTACCTAACAAAACTTGCTGCAGTATGTACTACAAAAAGAATGGTGCCTGATTATGTTTCTGAAAAAACAATGTTAAATTTGAAAATTGATAAAAATGGAAATGGAAATTGTTATCCGCCGATGGGGTGTAGAAGTTTTCTTACACCATTTGTTGAACCTGAGACTAAAAAACCAAAATACTACGGTAGATTTAATGCAGGTGTAGTCACGATAAATCTTCCAGATGTTGCTTTATCATCTAAAGGAAATATAGAATTGTTTTGGAGTATACTAGAAGATAGATTAGAATTGTGTCATAGAGCTTTGAAAGTTAGACATGAACATTTAAGAAATATTAAGTCTGATGTTGCTCCAATATTATGGCAACATGGTGCTTTAGCTAGATTAGATGCAGGAGAAACAATAGATAATTTATTGTATAATGGATATTCTACTATTTCTTTAGGATATGCAGGTTTATATGAATGTGTATATTACTTAACTGGTAAATCACATACTGATAGTGAAGTAACAGATTTTTCATTGTCTATATTAGAAAAGTTAAATGAAAAAACAGCAATATGGAAAAAACAAGAGAATATAGATTATTCAGTATATGGAACTCCAATTGAAAATACTACAGAAAAGTTTTCAAGATGCTTAAAATCTAGATTTGGTAATGTTAAAGGTGTTACAGATAAAAATTATATTACAAATTCTTATCATATACCAGTTTTTGAAAAAATAGATGCATTTTCTAAGTTACAATTTGAAAGTAAATTCCAAGATTTGAGTCCAGGTGGTGCTATATCTTATATAGAAACATCTAATTTAGAAAATAATTTAGAAGCAGTTTTATCTGTATTAAAGTATATTTACAACAATATTATGTATGCAGAAATTAATTGTAAATTAGATTGGTGCCATGAATGTGGTGCAACTGGTACAATTGATATGTATGAGGATAATTCAAAAAAATTAAAATGGAAGTGTAATAATTGTGGGAATGAAGATAATTCAAAAATGAATGTTATTAGAAGGTTATGTGGTTATCTTTCAAATTCTAATACTTGTTGTCAAGGTAGAATGCAAGATATAAACGAACGAGTTGAACATTTGAATTAAAATATAAAAGGTGGAGAAATCCACCTTTTTTAATATTATTTATTTATTTCACAAGTATCATTAACATGACTTTTTGCAGTTGCAGTACTACCAATCTTTACATAATCATAACTAAACACAGCTTTTCTTTGAAAAATATCTTCTGAATCATAACCAAATTCATCACCTTCAATCTTTATTAAAAAACAATTTACAAAAGTTATTGTTGTTGAAACAGTATCCTGTTCAATCTCTTTGTTTACAGCTAAATACCTATTAGGTTTTAAAATCTTTAATATAATTTTGTGATTTATTGTTTTCAAAAATTGTTTATTGTATGAATATCCTTCTACACCTTCATAATAAGAATCACAACTAGCATCAGCATGAAAACTTTCTTCTAGTATCTTTGTAACATCCATATTTTCATTTTCATTAAATTTTATATTTAGTTCCCCAGAATTTTTTACTCTACCAGGAAATTTAGCCTCTATACCTATATAATTTGTTTTTATAGTTTCTATTTCTCTTGTTGGGAAATCTATCTCTGTTATAGCCTTGTTTAGTATTTCTGAAAAATTTTCAGTGCCTATTTTAAAACCTACACCATCATTATTATTGAAATAACTAGAAAAATCAACTTCAAATAACCACTTTGGTTGTGGTCTAGATTCATAAAAATTATTATCCCAGATAGATGATATGTTTTTTTTCAATGTTATTCCCTCTTATATTGTATAGTATTTATAATTAATGATTTTTATACCCAATGACCTCATTTAATTTTCTTTTTTCATAAGATTCAAATGTAAAATATAATTTATATTTAGAGGGATTATCATCATCATAATTTAATTCATATACATCATATTTACTTAACTTCAAATTATGGAATACATACTCATATACAAATTTGTGTAATTTGTTATTTGGTATTTTAATTTTTATAGAATGTATGTATTTATTAATATCATATGTTCCACTATTTGTAGAATAACCATCAGAAGATATATGCTGTTCTAAATTATAAGAAAAAAAACTTTCTAAAAGTTTTCTTATTTTAAACCTATGAGTTTCATAAAAATCAAAAGAAACTTCTTTTAATGAATCATATTGAGGAGTTAAAAATAATTGAGATGTGTTACCATATTGAATAACTTCTTCTGTATAAGCTAGTTTAGGTAAATCAACACCAATACATTCTACATACTCAATATAAGGTTCTTTTTCTGTTTTTTGTATATAAAAAACATAAGAATCACTTATCTTTACACTTTTCTTTTCAAAATAATTTTTTATTAGATTCATTAGTTGTCCTTAAAAAAAGTTTACTTTATTACTTTATCAAGTGTTTTGTTCAAATTACTATATACATATTCTGCACCATCAGCACCTTTTAAGAAAAATCCCTTAGTATTTTGCAACTTAATCTGGATATGTTGTGAAACTTACATATTTACCAGTTTTTGCATCTAAGTATGTATTAGTTAATGCTCCTTGTGTTTCTGTGTTAAATGTTACATCCCCCCATCCAAAACCTTCAGTACCATATCTTTCATTTAATATTCTAGTTTTAACACCTTTTTCTTTATATATAAAATCCATTAAATGTTTTTGTGCTACTTGCACTTTTATACCATTTGTTTCAGATACTTTAATTGGATATATTACACCATGAGAATCATCATAATATTGTACATCAATTTTCTCCCCAATGTTGTGTTTAGAATTCACACTATGATCACCCATAACAGCACCAAATAAATCTGAACTACCAGCTAATCCAATACTTCTACCATCTTTTTTTGCATTTTCATTATATTCAAGTAACAAATCTAAATTTTTGTTTATATTACTCAATAACATATCCGCATCTATACCTTCATGGTATTGTTTTTCAAATCTAGCGACCCAATTTTCAAAAGAATCTCTTGCTCTTCTTTTATTTAATTTTTGTGCTTTATTGTATGCAGATTCTAAAGAAGAAAGATGTTTTGCATTCTCTGGTTTACTTAAATCAAAATCATTTAATTTATTATAAAATTTATATTCCTTTGAATATTCAGATTCTTTAGTCTTAAATTGTACTTTTGATATTTTATCTTTTGAAGAAAACTTAAATTCTTTTTGTTCAAGTATATCAGTCAATTCCTGATTAAATTCATTTTCTTCTTTATGTAGTCTTTCATCAACATACCCAACAACAACTTCTTGTTGCGACCACTTTTCTATTACTTTATCTACAGTAAAATCAGCTTTTAATGAAATTGGTGTTGAACCACCATTATGTTCAAATAAACATTCTTCATAATTAATCAATCTACAAACATATCCTTTTATAACTGGATGTTTCATTTTGATATCAAATTCTGATATTTTAATAGTGAATCTAAAAGAAACATTATGAAATGATTCTAATAATCTATCGAAAAACTGTGTTATAAACATATCATCAGTTTCTTCAAATGTAATAGACATCTTTCTTGAAGCAGGATTATAAATAGGTACTGAATAAGCACCATCCCCCAGAAACACCATTGAATTATCAATAGAAACATCAATTTTAGGTAATGATATACTTTTCACTGTATAAGAATAAATCTCATCTAAATGTGATTTTTGATTAGTAAAAAACTCAGCTTTAAATCTAAAAGCAGAATGTGGTATTGTTTTCCAAAAATTTGTTACTTTAAAATGATTCATACTTTAACTTGTAAATTTCCTATTTGTAAAGGTGCTCCAGTAACAAAACAGTTTGGTACATTATTACATAACATTTTAACTGGATTGTTTCCTAAGTTTATCTCTCCCGTTGTGCTTTCTATATTTACATTTCCAAAAGATTTTATTTTTGTGTCTTTTTTACACTCTATATTCACATTACCATTAACTACAACATTAAAATCCCCACCATTAGTTAATGTTTCTCCAGTATTTATAAATATATGTCCATCTCCATCTATTGTTGTTTGTGCCCCAGTTCTATGTGTAAATGTTAATTCACCAGTTTTTCTGTTCATTATCAAAAAGTCATTTTTATCTGTTTGAAATAAAACCATTGTATTAGGATAATCTTCTGTTCTATTTGCATAATCAATAGGATTCTCCGATTTATCTGTATAAGAAGCGTTGTAAGCAACAGAATCATATATAGGCTTCATCTCATCACCATTGTCAAAATACCCCCTTAAAATGGTGTTTAATTCGGGTATTATGAAATTACCTTTAGTTGAACCTAAAAATTTAATATCAGGTATAGCAAAAGGTATATTTGAGTTACTTAAGTTGTCATAATATCCATAAATTTTAATCTGTACTCTACCTAGTTTTTCTGGATCTAAATTATTTATTACAACCCCAGTCCATCTACCATCTTCTGTTTTTACATCTTTCTTAGTAATTAAATCTATGTTAATAGAATCTGTTTCACCTCTTACCAAATCTCTATATTGCTTTAAATCTTTCATAATATACCTCCACTAAATGTACCATCAGTAACACATGTAATCTTCATAATATAATTATAGTTAGGTCTATAACTATGTGATATACCAGCGATTATATAATTCCCACTATGTATCTTTTCAAAATTATTTGTTGAAGAAAAATCAATATTTACTTTATCTCCTATATCTATTCTCATTCGTTTTCTATTAAATATTTTATTTAGTTTATTTACATCAACTAACATATTTACAAAATTCTGAAAGAAATTCCTCCTAGTCAATTCATTGTGCATAGGTGCAACATCATAAAAATCATGATGTTCTTTAAAATACATACCTATATTTACATTTCTTGATAAATTATCTATATATGAAGCTTTTTTATTATTTACTGTTGCTATATAATTTTCTTCATTTGAAAAAGAAATGTTCCTATAGTTATCTCTTATTTTAGAGTTTGCTATTTCTGAATCAACTAAATTAGATATATCCCCATCTTTTTTTATTATTTCTTTAATCATATTTGATATATCTAATTCGGCAGTATTAAATTTATCGTCTTGTAATTCTTTATTGTTATATGGTGTATAATAAAAAGCTTTGTTTTTATACCCATTTTTATTTAATATAGGTCCAGAAGCATTTAGGTATTGAATATCCTCAAATAACATTGATTTTTTCTCTTCTTTTATATCATTTGATTTCCCCAAATAATATTTTGCATTTTCAAAAAACATTGATGTTTCTTTTTTAGATAAATATTTAATTGATGTATACACACCCTCACCATTTTTATTTACATAAAACATAGGTGAATCATATTCTTCTATCCATGAATGTTCTATAACTTTATTAATAAACTCAGCTCTAGTTTTATTGCAATTTGCCCACAAACTATTATCATTGGTTTTTATTTCACTTCTATATTTAATAGATGTTTTTTCTAATATATCTTTTAACACTTCACTACTTGTTTTTATATTTGGTGTATTTAATTCTATAAACTCTTCCTCAGGATAAATATTTATCTCATTCAAAAATGAAACTGCATTATACACACCAGATATTTCATACATAACAGAATCTGTTTCATAATCTGGATAACACATTACACTTTGAATTGAAAATTGAGAATCTATATAAGGGTCTGGTTCCTCATTATCATCTACATCACCAGTATCATGTGGTCTAGGTGTAATTTTAACATATAAAACATCACCATTCTTTATATTGTACATATTAAAGAATGTACCCCTATCATGTAATAATAATTTTATAGATGGCAATAAACTAAAAATATCCTCTACAATAGTTATTTCCTCAATAAATTGAACATTAACAATTATACCATCCTTCGGATCATTTATTCGTATAGTAATAATCTCATTTGTTGTGGATAAATTTAGGTGCCCACCTTCTTCAGTTAAATTCTTTTTAATAGACATAATTATTTCTTCAGTGTTATTGAAACACCTTTACTCCCCGTTGTCCAACCACCTATATTAAAATTACCCAAAGCCTTATAAGCTTCCTCAATATTTTTTGGTGCATTAAACCCCATTAACTCTCTATCATTAAATACTAAAAAATAATCTATTTTTTGTAAAATTGTATAAGAATACAAATGTCCAGCTGCAATTGTGTATAATAAATTATTTGTTTTTGTGTATAAATCAGACATTTTTTTAGCTAAAGATTTACTGTTATTTTCTATATTTTGAATTAAATAAAAAAACCTAGGTGCTAATTTTTTATTATCTTTTAATCTTTCACTTAAATCTTCTATACACTCTTTAGATAAGTCTTTATGGTCTGGATTCGTATTAAACAACCTATATACACTAAACATAATATCCTTATTCATTTGTTTAAACCCTACATCTCCCCCTAATCTTCCTCTAATACCCTTTAATTCCATTACTTTATTTTGCTCATTTACAAGATCACCAGACTTTTTAGAAAAATATAAATTCCCAAAAATACTCACCATTAAAAACTCACCTTTACCTATAGCAGGTCTAGGTGTTGTTATTGACATACAATCTTTTATATAATTTGATTTTAAGAAAGAATCCAGTTTTGATTTTCTTAGTAAAGTATCAATTTTTATAGACTCAAAATTAGTTAATAGAAATTTGTTTTTTGATATTTGTTTAAACAATTCGTCTGAATCTACCAATAAATTCTTTTTTAATACATACTCATGTTTAGAAATCAAATCCTTGTGTTTTCCTCTTTTTTTATCAGTCCAAAAGTTTTTCAAATTCTTTTCTAAATTTTCCATTATAAATCCTCTTTAATATATAGTATTTATAACTCGTAAGAACATTTGAAAAATATAAAGCTAAATGAAAAACATATAAATTTAGCCGAAATTAAAATGGATGAATATCATTTTCTAATACAATCAAAAAAATTGAATCTAGAACATTCAAAAATAAAATTAAAAATTACAAACAAAAAAGAATTGATTTATAAAAGAACTTTTCACAAACCTAATTCTAGTTTAGAATATTTTTCTTTATGCTTTAATAATAACTCAAAAAAATACTTCATTGAATATAACAAAACAAATTTCCTAATAAAAAATAAAATAAAGTATTGTGATGATATTAAGGATGTGGATACTAGTTATATTGGGGTATTTTCACATGAATTTGAACCTCACATCACTAAAGTGACGTGATTCCTACTTCACAGACTTCGCAACCTCCATCTCCATAGGCGTAACTTCCTGTAGTTCCTACAGTAGTATTCTATTAATAAAAATATAACTAAATAGCGTCTAAATTTTCTATGAATTTATTTACTAATCCTGTCCACTTTACTTTTACAAATTCATTTATTGATAAATACTCATCATTATCCGTAAAATTAAACATCAACAATTCTTTAATTATAGAATCACTTATCTCTTTTATCTTAAAATGATTCATAATTAGAACAAACAGCTTATAAGTATTTGATTCTATATATTTAGAGTTTAGTAAATCATCATTCTTCATTATATAATTAAAATATTCTTCGTACATTTCAGTTTTCATAATCACCTCATTTTTATTATATTTTGATTTTCACTACCTCTATATTTTAGTGTAGTGTTTCTTTTTTCTTCAATAAATTCACCGTCTACTAAATAATCTATATTATTTAATATAATATCAGTAACATCTTTCTTAAATTTTTTACCATTTTCTAATAAATCTTCATGTCTATAACCACTCCAGATCCATATATCTTTAGTATTACCAAATCTCTCTCTAAATTTTAATATAATATCTAATATACCATCTTGATTATCAAAAGGCTCACCACCCAATATACTCAAACCAGTTGTGTATTCATTATCCACAGAATCTAATAAATATTTTAATGTTTCTTCGGTAAATTTTTTACCATACTTGAAATTCCAAGTTTCTTTGTTGTGACACCCTTTACAATGTATTGTACAACCACTTACATACAAAGCAGTCCTGATTCCAACTCCATCAGCAGTGTCATATAACTTTATATTGCCATAATACATTTTACATACCATACGCATAAGCGTTTAGTGCATTTATAATTTCAGTTTCACAATATAATTGTTGAACATCAAATCCATCTTCTTTCAAATCATTTTTTAACTTTAAAGCTTCACGCTTTACTACCCTCATCATTTTTGGTGATAAATATTTGAATTTTTGTAAATAATCTATTTCAAAAGTTCCATCCAATTGTTTTTCTGGATTACTATCTAATATATCATTGTTGTATATTTTTTTGGCTACATTTTCTACTTTTTCTAAAAAATATTCAGCTAATTTGTTTTCATTTAACATTGCATCTATCCTCTTTTTTATATTAATCCAAAATATAGAAAAAATATTTAGTTTTGTATAGTATTTATAATTTTAAATACTCCTTAAATTCTTTTAGTAATTTACTATCCATACTAACTAAATGTTTACTTTCATTTACATCTTTATAACGATAATTAAATCTAATACCTTTCATTTTAAATTTTATTCTCTCAGCTAGATCAAATTTTTTAGATTGTAAAGCTTTTACATATTTTTCTATGAGGGTGTAGCTTCCTGTTGTCTTTAATTCAAATGACCCTGGATCTTCTTCTACTAACTTAAAATTATAATTCCACATGTCTATGTCTTGATTGAATGAAGAATTAAAAAACATACTTCTCATATACTTAACATTACTAACATCCCACTTACTTATATCCTGATTGAATAGTGAATTTTTAAACATATAATTCATATACTCAACATTACTAACATCCCACTTACTTATATCCTGATTGAATTTTGAATTTTGAAACATTTCATACATATTATTAACATTCCCAACATCCCACTTAGAGATGTCACCATTGAATTTTGACTTGCGAAACATAAAACTCATATTCTCAACATTACTAACATCCCATTTGCTTATATCACCGTTAAAATTTGACCATCTAAACAAACCATTCATATCAGTCACTTGACTCACATCTATATGATTCAAATCTGCTTTATTCCCTAATCTTTCAATTTCTGAATTAACTATCCTTTTAATATTCTCATCATTAACAACTATTTTCTTTTCCATAAATACTCCTTAAATTCTTTTAGTAATTTACTATCCATACTAACCAAATGTTTATTTTCATTTACATCTTTATATCGATAATTAAACCTAATACCTTTCATTTTAAATTTTATTCTCTCAGCTAGATCAAATTTTTTGTTTTGTATAGCTTTTGCATATTTTTCTATGAGGGTGTAGCTTCCTTTTGTCTTTAATTCAAAATTATATGGTTCTTCTTCTACTGCCTTAAAATTATAATTCCACATGTCTATGTTTTTATCAAATATAGAATCTTCAAACATACGATGCATATTCTCAACATTCCCAACATCCCAGTTACTTATATCCTGATTGAATTTTGAATTTTTAAACATAGCATCCATATTCACAACATTACTAACATCCCAGTTGCTTATATCCTGATTGAATTGTGATCCAGCAAACATCCAACTCATATCCCAAACATTTCCAACATCCCATTTACTTATATCCCCATTGAATTTAGATTTTTCAAATAACCCCCACATATCCGTCACACCACTAACATCAATATGATTCAAATCTGCATCATTACCAAGCCTTTCAATTTCTGATTTAACTACATCTATAATATTCTCATCATTAACAACTATTTTCTTTTCCATAAATACTCCTTAAATTCTTTTAATATATTATTTTCAATTGTAACCAAATGTTTACTTTCATTTACATCTTTATAACGATAATTAAATCTAATACCTTTCATTTTAAATTTTATTTTTTCAGCTAAATCAAATTTTTTGTCTTCTAATGCTTTTATGTATTTTTCTAATAATGTATAACTTCCTGTTGTAGCTAATATAAAATAACTTGGTTTTTCTTCTACTGCTTTAAAATTATAATTCCACATGTCTATGTCTTGATTGAATGGGGAATTTTGAAACATTTCATACATACTATCAACATTTCCAACATTCCACTTACTTATATCTTGATTAAATTTAGAAAAAGAAAACATACCACTCATATTCTCAACATTACTAACATCCCAGTTACTTATATCTTGATTGAATTTAGAATATTCAAACATCAAGGTCATATCCTCAACATTCCCAACATTCCAGTTACCTATATCCTGATTGAATGGTGTATTGGAAAACATAGCACCCATATTCCAAACATTCCCAACATCCCAGTTACTTATATCCTGATTGAATGGTGTATTATAAAACATACTATACATATGCTCAACATTCCCAACATTCCAGTTAGATATATCACCATTAAAATCAGAACCTTCAAATAACTCCCTCATATTAGTCACATCTGATACATCTATATGATTCAAATCTGCTTTATTCCCTAATCTCCAAATCTCAGATCTAACTATTTCTTTAATATTCCCATCATTAGCAACTATCTTCTTTTCCATAAATACTCCTTAAATTCTTTTAATATATTATTTTCAATTGTAACTAAATGTTTACTTTCTTCTATATCTTTATATCGATAATTAAATCTAATACCTTTCATTTTAAATTTTATTCTCTCAGCTAGATCAAAATTTTTGTTTTCTAAAGCTTTTACATATTTTTCTATTAATGTATAACTTCCTGTTGTTTTTAAATCAAACTTATATGGTTTTTCTTCTACTAGCTTATCTATTGCTTTAAAATTATAATTCCACATGTTTATGTCTTGATTAAATTGTGATTTATAAAACATACTATACATATTCCTAACATTCCCAACATCCCAGCTACTTATGTCTTGATTGAATTTAGAATTAAAAAACATAGCATCCATATGCTCAACATTACTCACATCCCAGTTACTTATATCTTGATTGAAAATTGATTTATAAAACATACCACTCATATCCTTAACATTCCCAACATTCCAATTACTTATATCCTGATTGAATTTTGAACCATTAAACATATGACTCATATCCTTAACATTCCCAACATTCCAGTTACTTATATCTCCATTGAAATCAGAACCTTCAAATAAAAACTCCATATTAGTCACACCTGATACATCTATATGATTCAAATCTGCTTTATTCCCTAATCTTTCAATTTCTGAATTAACTATCCTTTTAATATTCCCATTATTAGCAACTATTTTCTTTTCCATAAATACTCCTTGAACTCTTTTAGTAATTTACTATCTAAAGTAACCAAATGTTTACTTTCTTCTATATCTTTATAACGATAATTAAATCTAATACCTTTCATTTTAAATTTTATTTTTTCAGCTAAATCAAATTTTTCGGATTTTAAAGCTTTTACATATTTTTCTATGAGGGTGTAGCTTCCTGTTGTATTTAAATCAAACTTATGTGGTTTTTCTTCTACAGCCTTAAAATTATAATTCCACATGTTTATATCCTGATTGAATTGTGAATAATAAAACATCCAACTCATAACCTTAACCTTACTCACATCCCACTTACTTATATCCTGATTAAAGACTGAATGATTAAACATACTATACATACTCTCAACATTACTAACATCCCATTTACTTATATCACCATTGAATTTAGAATTACCAAACATACCAGTCATATACTTAACCTTACTCACATCCCAGTTACTTATATCACCATTAAAATTAGAACCATAAAACATTTCTTGCATAAATTCAACACTACTAACATTCCATTTACTTATATCCCCATTGAACTTTGAATTACGAAACAATTCTTCCATATTAGTCACACCACTAACATCAATATGATTCAAATCTGCTTTATTCCCTAATCTCCAAATCTCATCTCTAACTATCCTTTTAATATTATCATTATTAGCAACTATTTTCTTTTCCATAAATACTCCTTAAATTCTTTTAATATATTACTATCCATACTAACTAAATGTTTATTTTCTTCTATATCTTTATAACGATAATTAAATCTAATACCCTTCATTTTAAATTTTATTCTATCAGCTAGATCAAATTTTTTAGATTGTAAAGCTTTTACATATTTTTCTATTAATGTATAACTTCCTGTTGTTTTTAATTCAAATAACCATGGTTCTTTTTCTACTAACTTAAAATTATAATTCCACATGTCTATGTTTTTGTCAAATGGGGATTTAGAAAACATATCATACATACTCTCAACATTCCCAACATCCCAGCTACTTATATCCTGATTGAATTTTGAAAAAGAAAACATACTCCACATACTCTCAACATTCCCAACATTCCAGTTACTTATATCCTGATTGAATTTAGAATTAGAAAACATAAAATCCATATACTTAACATTACTAACATCCCATTGTGAGATATCACCATTAAATTGTGAATAAACAAACAAACTATTCATATTAGTAACACCGCTAACATCTATATGATTCAAATCTGCTTTATTCCCTAATCTCCAAATCTCAGATCTAACTATTTCTTTAATATTCTCATCATTAACAACTATCTTCTTTTCCATAAATACTCCTTAAATTCTTTTAATATATTATTTTCAATTGTAACCAAATGTTTACTTTCATTTACATCTTTATATCGATAATTAAATCTAATACCTTTCATTTTAAATTTTATTTTCTCTGCTAAATCAAATTTTTTGTTTTGTATAGCTTTTACATATTTTTCTATTAATGTATAACTTCCTTTTGTCTTTAATTCAAAATTATATGGTTCTTCTTCTACTAACTTAAAATTATAATTCCACATGTCTATGTTTTTATCAAATGGGGAATTTTCAAACATACTATACATATTCCTAACATTCCCAACATCCCAATTACTTATATCCTGATTGAATTTAGAATTAGAAAACATAAAACGCATATCCTCAACATTACTAACATCCCAACCACTTATATCCTGATTGAATTTTGAATTAAAAAACATAGAATCTATATCCTCAACATTACTCACATCCCACTTACCTATATCCTGATTAAAGACTGATTGATTAAACATACTATACATACTCACAACATTACTCACATCCCAGTTACTTATATCCTGATTGAATTTAGAATTAGAAAACATAAAACGCATATTCCTAACATTACTAACATCCCACTTACTTATATCCTGATTGAATTTAGAATTAGAAAACATACCACTCATATCCTTAACATTCCCAACATCCCACTTACTTATATCCTGATTGAATTTAGAATTAGAAAACATACCACTCATATCCTTAACATTCCCAACATTCCACTTACTTATATCTCCATTAAAATCAGAACCTTCAAATAAACTCCACATATCCGTCACATCTGATACATCTATATGATTTAAATCTGCATCATTACCAAGTCTTTTAATCTCATCTCTAACTATCTTTTTAATATTATCATCATTAACGACTATCTTCTTTTCCATAAATACTCCTTGAACTCTTTTAATATATTACTATCCATACTAACTAAATGTTTATTTTCTTCTATATCTTTATATCGATAATTAAATCTAATACCCTTCATTTTAAATTTTATTTTCTCAGCTAGATCAAATTTTTTGTCTTCTAATGCTTTTATGTATTTTTCTATGAGGGTGTAGCTTCCTGTTGTGCGTAATACAAAATTATATGGTTTTGCTTCTACTAACTTAAAATTATAATTCCACATGTCTATGTTTTTATCAAATGGGGAATTTTCAAACATACTATACATATTCCAAATATTCCCAACATCCCAGCTACTTATATTCTGATTAAAATTTGAACCACTAAACATATAACCCATACTCTCAACATTACTAACATCCCACTTACTTATATCCTGATTGAATTTAGAATTAGAAAACATACTATTCATATTCCAAACATTACTAACATCCCAGTTACTTATATCCTGATTGAATTGTGATCCAGCAAACATCCAACTCATATCCCTAACATTTCCAACATCCCAATTACTTATATCCTGATTGAATTTAGAATAAGAAAACATACTATTCATATTCTCAACCTTACTCACATCCCATTGTGAGATATCTCCATTAAATTGTGAATAAATAAACAAACTATCCATTCTACTCACACCACTAACATCTATATGATTCAAGTCTGCTTTAAATCCTAATTTCCAAATCTCTGATCTAACTATCTCTTTAATATTCTCATCATCAACAACTATTTTCTCTTCCATAAATAAACTCCTCTATTTATGTATTTATAGCTTTTCTATCCACAACATTTTTTCTATAAATACTACATAAATATAACAAAAAAATTATACATTTTGAGGCGAATATATGATAATTACAAAAGAAGGAAAAAAGTTATTAGTGAAAAATAACAATGGTGTTAAATTAGAGATTCTAAATGGTTATTTGTTTTCGGATATAAACAATAAAGTAAGAGATTTATTCATTAACAATGAGATTGATATTGATTTAGATTTTATAAAAGAGAATGCTACTATAATTTTCAATAAAGATAGTAATATCATATACACACAATTAGGTGGTAATTGGGTATATGATACTGAAAAGTATGACACAAAATTCAATGAAATTTTAACATCAACTAAATCAAATACACTTGAGAAAGAAACAGATTTTAGTATATATTCCTTAAAAACACAAAAATCTAAATATAATCTAAATGGTGGTGAATCTTATAGTTTTGATGGTATAATATACACAGCAAAACCTTATAATGATTATACAGACAAAGTACTATATAAGCAAGACTACAAAAACTTCAAAAAGCTAGATCACCAAAAAGTTATTATATTTGCTATACAGTATTTTACAAACAATAAGATAACAATATCAAATCAATCAATAGAAGGTATAGATATATCTTATGATTTAAAAATAAACATTAGTCCTGATAAAGAAGATATAACAGAAAATGATATAGTATTTCAATCTAAATTAATTAATACATATGATGATATAGCCGATGGATTACATATAGTAAATGATGGAACAACAAATTTAGAGAATAATATAGGAAAGTTTGGTGGAGAAGTTAATTTATTATTAGGTGATTATTATGATGAAACTTCTTTAGAGACATTTAATACTATAGGTAAATTAAATATACTAAATGATGCAGAATCATATACACCACAAATGTCTATAACCACTACAAGAAGAAATAATGTAGATATTAGTCCTATATGGGGTGATACAACATTAGATATGTATTATGGCAATGTAAGTGGTTCTGATACAACTGAATTTTATATAAGAGAGACTCCTACTAAGCCATATGATGAATCGGATTATTTAGGCTTAAATTTCGATTTAATGGGTAGTAACAATACATATGGAATTGTTTCATATGAGAATGTATTTGTAGTAAGTCATGATAATACTATAGGAAACAACGCACAGAGGAATTTTTTCTTAAATTCACATTATAATACATACAAAATTCACGATAGTTTTCAATATTTTCATGATATATCACATATAAATTCAGATAATAATGTATTTGAGACTAGTGGTGGTGAATTTAGAGATATTAGTTTTTATAATTCACATAAGAATTATTTTACAAAGGGTGGTACTGTACAAACAGCTTATGTACAAGGTTTTAGTATGTACAATTCTAATAGAAATCTATTAGTTGATTCACAAACACATTATACCAAAAGTTTCTTTAATACACATGATAGTATGTATGAGAAAACTAACAATTCTGAAAATATGTACACAAACAGTTTTGTATCTATAGGTGGTAGTTATAATTATGTATATAATGATGCAGGTTTTAATGGAATGACTTTAATAGGAACTGGGTTAATATCAAAATATTCACCATACAGAAATCAACTAATAGTAGGACAATTTAATAAAGACACTGTTAATAGTCGAGATCTTGTATTTGCAATAGGCAATGGAATAGGAGATATAAATGATATAAGATACACAGCAGCATCAAAGGGTTTTATTGATTATGACAATAAAAAGAGAGGTGATGATTATATATACAATTTCATAGGTGGAGATGACGATGAGTTTGGTGTAACTAGGAGTAATATATTTGAAATAAAAGGTGACGATCCATCAATAAAACTATATAGTTCAACAACTGAAGTGGGTATACATACATATGGTATATATTTCATATCAAACAACGAACAAAAACTTATATATTATGATGCTTTATATCACTTAGCAGATCCTATAAGAAGGACAAAGGATGTAATCCCTACATTTATTGATTATGTAACTAGTGCACAGACTTTAGATTTAAATTCATCCAGTGATATACTAAGCACACCAGACATAGATGGAAACATACCAGTATCACAAGCAATCCAGGAAAGTCAATCAGAGCATATATTCTTAAATGTTATATATAGAACATCAGGCAGTGAAAATTTAACATTAAACAACGAATATATATTAAACTACACAATAAAAACAGAAACATACACATTAGAACCAAACACAATGAAACAATTTATGTATTCTTCGAGTGGTTCATTTTTCAGTGGTTTTATAGCAGTAGACTAAAAGAATTAAAAGAGGAAAAAATAAAATGAATATAATATATTCTAATGAATTGGAAAATATAATACGCAGTGGTTCGATAAAATTTGAGATAGATTCTTTTATGTTATTTGATATACCAGATAACAGTGGGGTTGATTTTTCATCAGAAGGTATTCAATACAGAACCATGATTGATTTACATAATAGGTATGCACTTGAATTAGCAAATCCAGGTGATCCTAATGAATTAAAAGCATCAATGGGAGTATACTACCCCATATTTCCTATTACATACATACCTTCACTGGAGGTAGATATAGATGGTAATTCTTTAGGAACTCATATTATAAAGATAAATAACAATTTACAAAATGACAATGAATTAAGACACAATTCAAAAATAGATTATATAGTAATTCTAGGAAAATCAGAACACTCAGCACCATATGAACTCTATAGGTATTTTCCTATAGCCTACATACACTTTGATAATCCACCAACTATAACAAAAGATTTTAATATAACAATCCCATTTCAAATAAATATAGTCCAAGACCAAACTGATACAAGTAATATAAACTTAAATTCAGATTATATTCGTCTACTTAATAATTCTTATACATTAGGTGGAAATACACACTACATCCCAAAAAGCGTTTTAAGCACTCACACGCCTGTAATTGAATGTGATGAATGTAGTGGTATAGGATATACAATAAATAATCAAACAGCCTGTAGTAAATGCAAAGGAAGAAAGGTTTTATCTATACATGATGAATATTTAGATAATTTAGGTGAAAATCATGGAATAAACATATTTAACTATGGATTTTACATAGGGGAAAAGACTTATAGATCAAGACCAAACTACTACAACACAAAATCTACAATAGAGATAAACACAGATATACATAGTAAAGTAGTATCACCTTTTTTAAGTTTAATAGAGTTAGACAACACAGATGAGACATTAAATCCAAAATCTTTTAGTTTTAGTTACACACCATACACTAAAAACCCTAATTTTGTTCCAGAACAAAAATACACTATACAATACATACAACCATTTGAGCATACATTCAAAATACAAGAAGATATCCCAACAAAAGGATTAAATGTAAATATACTAAATAAAAATGAACCAAACACACCACATACTGATAAATATTCATATAAATTGTTTAATACATACACAGAAGCAAAAGATGAAAATTATATATTCAACAACTCAACACACATACTAGATTTAAAAACAAACAAATACAATAGAGCCAGAAACGCTAATAAAACAAACTTCATAAATTCAAACGAAAATGATACGCCATACAGTAATAATATAAGCCTATACAACTCAAATATTAATTGTGTAGAAAATAACGAAAATACAGCCCTATATAACACAACAAACAGCGATCTGAAAGATAATAAAAATATACTAATAATAAACTCAGATGATAATATGACACATTATAAAGAAAATGTAAATATCATAAATTCAAAACAATCTAAAATATTCGCAAATAACAAAACTATTATAAATGGAAATAATATACATACAGACGATAAAGATAATGTTACTCTATACTTAGGAGACTTTAATACAATAAATAATAATGACACAAAAAAAGAATACTTCGTAGTAGCTAATGGAACAGATGATCAAAATAGAAACAACGCATTCTCTGTAGAAGAAAACTACTCTGTCCCCATATACGACAACCAATTACACTATATAGGTCCCTCATTCACTATAAATGAAAATGTAATATTCACTAACTATGCTATATTCTTTAAAAGAAAATATAAAAACTACTTCGACTATGTAGAATATAAAGAAATCGAAAATGCTATAGATAATAACTATAAAATGATAAATATAGTATCAACAGTAACTATTAAAGCTTCGTATATTATAAATCACCCAGATATTCTCAAATTCACAGATGATTATCTTTGGTATCATATTAATAATATATTAGGAAATCTTACTAGTGATTTATCAGGGAGTATAACAAGCTCAAACATAAAAACAATATACATAATTAACGACACAAATGAAAGTATTTACCTAGGATATAATCCATATCACCTATTCCAAATTAAAAAATACTCAGTTAGAAAAATAACTCCTAGACTTATAAATGGTATGCCATTACCAACAAATAATAATGTAAAATTATATTAATAAAACTATCAGTGGGTATCTATGGCAAAAAGTGGGTGTAAGTGGAAGTGATTTATGATATATATTATTATCCCCCTAATAAATTTAATTGATGTAAATTGTTATTTATACCCCCTAATAAATTTAATTGATATAAATTGTTATTTATACCCCTAATAAATTTAAAACCTGATAGATACTTAAATTGATATAAATTGATGTAAATTGTTATTTATACCCCTAATAAATTTAAAACCTGATAGATACTTAAATTGATATAAATTGATGTAAATTGTTATTTATACCCCTAATAAATTTAAAACCTGATAGATACTTAAATTGATATAAATTGATGTAAATTGATGGAGATTATTAGGAGTTTTAAGGTGATGGGGATATTTTTAATCTATCACATAAAAATGAAAAAAAAGCTAAACCCGTTCACAAAAAATTTATTTACAAATTATTTTTTACACACAAAAAATATATCACACATAAATCACATTTTACACATAAATCACATTTTACACATAAATCACATTTTACACATAAATCACATTTTACACATAAATCACATTTTACATTTAAATTAATTTTTATCCCCAACAAATAAATCCCCAACAAATTAAATTTTCCAGACAATCAATAAATCTTCATCAATTTAAGGTTATGGTATAAGTTAATAATTCAGTATAGGCAAAAAACCCCCAACAATTTAAAATCTCTATATAGTTAAACTTTTTCAAACAACCAAACATTTTCAAACAATCAAACTTTTCTAAATAACCAAACATTTCTAAATAATCAAACATTTTCAAACAATCAAATTTTTCTAAATAATCAAACTTTTCTAAATAATCAAACATTTTCAAACAATCAAACATTTCTAAATAATCAAACATTTTCAAACAATCAAATTTTTCTAAATAATCAAACTTTTCTAAACAACCAAACATTTTCAAACAAAAATAAATCATATAAATATATAAGTATAAGAAAACATAGGGGATTATTTATGGATGATAAATTTAGTACAGAGTTTCGTTTTAATGTATTTAATCGTGCAGAGCGTGTAGTAGTATCTGATGAAGATATAAAGGAAGTGGTACGGGGTATAATATTTAGTAAGGGATATAATGTAGATTTAAATCATGTAGATGTAAGTGGTGTAACTAATATGGAGGGATTATTTCGTGGATTAGATTTTGTTGGTAATATAAGTAAGTGGGATGTAGGTAAAGTAAAGAATATGAAGGGGATGTTTCAGAACAGTATATTTGATGGAGATATAAGTAAGTGGGATGTACGGAATGTAGAGGATATGAGTTGTATGTTTTATGACAGTGAATTTAATGGAGATATAAGTGATTGGGTTGTTAATAATGTAAAGGATATGAGTAATATGTTTCGTAATAGTGAGTTTACTGGAGATTTAAGTAAATGGCATGTACGGAATGTAGAGGATATGAGTTGTATGTTTAGGGGTAGTAAGTTTAATGGTGATATAAGTAAATGGGATGTTCGTGGGTGTTTGGATATGAGTGAGATGTTTCGTGGGACAAAATATAGTCATAATTTGGATGAGTGGTATGTATATCAGGTAGAGGATATGAGTTGGATGTTTTATGGTGTAGCTTACAAGCATAGGTTACTTGGGTGGAATTTGAATTTGGGGTATATTAGGAAGAATATGGATTTATTTGAATTGGGTATATCCTCTGGGGGTACTTTGGTGGATTTGGTGTTGAAGTCATTTAAAGGTGAATTATCTACAGGAAAATATGAAAAGATTACTAAAAAGGTTATGTATAATAATGGGAAGAAGTTAATTTCTTATTATGGAGATGATAAGAAGGGAGAGAAATTTACTGGTAAGCAGGAAGTAAAATATCATAAAGATGAAAAGAATTTGGATTTTGTTCGTGAGTTTGTGGAGTATTTAAATAGGTAAAGTTATTTAGGTGTTATATATAGCTGTAATATATAACACTGAAACACTAAAAATATTTTAATGGGAGTATTTATGGAAAAGAGGATAGTTGCTAATAATGATAATATTAAAGAAATAGTTGAAGATGAGATTAAAAGACTTGGGAATAAAGCAGATTTGAATTATATAGATGTTAGTAATGTTACTGTTATGAATAGTTTGTTTGAATATTCAAAATTCAATGGAGATATAAGTAAGTGGGATGTGAGTAAGGTTGAGAATATGAATAGTATGTTTTCTTATTCTAAATTCAATCAGGATATAAGTAATTGGGATGTTGGAAATGTTATGGATATGAGTTGGATGTTTGCTGGATCACCATTCAATCAGGATATAAGTAAGTGGAATGTTGGGAATGTTAAGGATATGAGTTATATGTTTCTCAATTCACAATTCAATCAGGATATAAGTAAATGGAATGTTGGGAATGTTGAGGATATGTATTGGATGTTTGAAAATTCCCCATTCAAACAAGACATAAACATGTGGAATTATAATTTTAAAGCAGTAGAAGAATATCCAAGTTATTTTATATTAGCTACAACAGGAAGTTATACATTAATAGAAAAATACATAAAAGCTTTAGAAGACAAAAAATTTGATTTAGCAGAGAAAATAAAATTTAAAATGAAAGGTATTAGATTTAATTATCGTTATAAAGATGTAAATGAAAGTAAACATTTGGTTACAATTGAAAATAATATATTAAAAGAATTTAAGGAGTATTTATGGAAAAGAAAATAGTTGTTAATGATAAGAATGTTAAAGATGTAGTTAGAGA